>ENA-OWPP01000453-OWPP01000453.1-human-gut-metagenome-genome-assembly--contig:-NODE-453-length-47352-cov-3.719686_pt1 | contig 47352 bp, 73 predicted proteins | sample MGYA00248265_ERZ651848 | MGnify/ENA primary metagenome ERZ651848 (study PRJEB26924, sample SAMEA4378233) | human gut metagenome | biome: human gut; feature: human-associated habitat; material: faeces...
TTAAAACCAAAGGTTATTTTGAAAAGCTAATAAAGCAAATGGTTTTTCAAAAAAGCAAAAAAAGCATTTGGTTATTTTGGTTTTTTAAGAAAAGAAAGAACCAAAGAAAAGAATATATATATAACACTATATATTTATATATTTAATTAATTATATATATACCTAAAGCTTTAGATTATATAAGACATATAGTTATTGATTATGTAAAAAGAAAAATATAAAAAAGAAAAAGCAAAAAAAGCATTTGGTTTTTGCGATGGCATAGCATAGCCGATCCAGGAGATGCAAAGGAATAGCGTGGCCGTGCCAAGGCAAAGTAAAGCAGGGCGTGGCAAAAGAAATGCTTGGCTTATAGGAGCAATGGCATAGCAAGGCATGGCTTAGCGAAGAACTGCTAAGGCAGAGCAAGGCGATGAAATGCGAAGGAAAGGCGTGGCCTAGAAAGCGTGGATTAGATATGCAAAGGAAAAGCGTGGCGTTGATTGCGTAGAAAAAACAAGTCGAAAGGAGAAAAGTGAAATGAAAGAAATGAAAGTAAGATTGGAATTTTTTGAGGAGGTGCTCGGGACTGCAAGTTCGGATCCAGAGATCCATGAGAAGTACATTGCAAGTAATGCCCCGGACGCACCGAGCCGGAAAGAAGAGGTGGAAGCGCTTGGAGCGGAAGAAGTATTCGAGAAATCAATGACTGTATTCCCGAGACTGGATGATGGAAATCCGTTTCTTTGGGACTACCAGATCAAAGGATTCTTCAAAGATTCCTGTGGGATGCTGAGGAGGGTTAAGGGAACACCATCCAGCGCAATCAAAGCATATAAGAAAGAGATCGATGGATTGATCTTCGTGAAGGAAAGACAAATCCCATTTCTCTTTGAAGGAGAAATCGGTATTTGCCAGAGACCTTTACGAGCGAGTACAGCACAGGGAGAACGAATTGCTCTTTCCAGCAGTGAGACGGTTCCGGCTGGATCGGCGATCGAATTTACAATCCAGTGTATGGTAGATTCGGACATGGCGGCAGTTATTGAATGGCTCGATTACGGAGATCTGAGAGGAATCGGACAGTGGAGGAACTCGGGAAAGGGACGATTCAAATGGCGCGATATCACAGACTCGCAGAAGTAGGAGGAAATCATGGGAAGGTTATTAATATTCTTTGCGGCGTTGTTGGCATTATCTGCCATTGGTATCTTAGTTTGGTGGACATGGAATAAAGTGAATATCAGCATCCAGAGACGGAATAGCGTCTTTGAGATAGAAAAAGAAGCCCATGAAAAGGCGAAAAAAGACATTAAGGAGGACAAATAGTGAAAGCAAAAGTTATTGTAGCAATTATCGGACTCGTGGTAGTTGTAGTGGCAGCTTACACTACATTATCTCTCACAAGGGTAGGACAGGGAGAGGTTGGAGTTGTGTATTCCATGAAAGGTGGAGTAAAAGAAGAAACTTTAGGACCTGGTTTCCACTTCGTAGGACCGTTTGACAAAGTAAGGGATTATCCGGTATCTCAGCAACAGCTTGTACTTAGTAACAATGCAGCAGATTTCAATGAAGAAAAATTAAAACAGGATACTCACGTTGATGCTCCTGCCAATGGTGGAATGGTAAAGATGAACATGACAGTGAATTACAATTTTATCCCGGACAGAGTGACAGAACTTTATGAACGGTTTAACGGAATGGATGGAGACGATTTAGTAGAATCCAAAGTGAAAAACTCTATTATCGCATACATCAAGGAAGTAACACCAAAGTTTTCAGTTATGGATATCTATTCAGATAAGCGTTCTGAAGTTGGACAGGCTATCACCGAATATCTAAATTCGAAGCTGAATGATGAATACGGAATTGAAATTTCATCTGCATTAATTATTGATGTACAGCTAGATGAAGCATTACAGGAAAAAGTGAAAGCAAAAGAGCAGGCTAAACAGGATGCAGAAAAGGCAGAGCTGGACAAGCAGACTGCGATTGCACAGGGAGAAGCGAAGAAAGCTGAAGCAGAAGCAAATGCACAGGTTACAATCACAAATGCCAAAGCTGAAGCGGAGGCGAATAAATTGAAATCAGAATCTATTACAGACGAACTCATCCGAATGACAGAAGCAGAAGCCAGAAAAGAACATGGATGGGTAACGGTACAGGGTGCTGATACTGTCGTAGCGGATGAAAAATAAAAAGCCCCGGAGTGCTGGCACACCACCGAGGCTGTGTAACTAGCTAACCCACCTAGCTATTTACAGGAATATAATACCAAGTTTTCCTGCAAATAGCAATAGGTAATCGAACAAATGTTTGAAATTTGGAGGAAAACAGATGAAAAAAGATTGGAAAAAGACAGAAGAGTATTTGGGAGCAGGAGTAATAGGAGAAATTAAAGAACATGCAAAGCGGTGGTATAAAGCGAGCGTAGTAGTATTTGCTGTACTTGTGGTAACAAATTTTGCATGGATTTTCCGGAGAAAGTAAAGTATGCAGTATTTTGGAGAATGTTTTTACTGCACGAAGAGAAATCGATGCCTAGATGCTCACAGGAATACTCGATGTCGTGACTACGAGAAAAGGAGGAGAAGTGGAACCGATTATAAGAAATGCCCAAAAAGCAGCTTACATACTCCAGATAGCACCGCAGGCGTTCCGGGAACAGGCAAAGAGGGGCATGAATCAATACAGTCGGGTAGTGAGTGGGAAGAAGAAAAGGACATACGAGTTTTATCCGTACAAAGCGGCGGAAGATCTGAATGTACCTGTTGAGCATCTGGAAGCGAGAAGCATGGAATATGAAAAACAAAAGGTAGGTGAGGGAGATGCATAGAAGAAAACTACGGAAATACCGGATCTTGAAAGATATCTGTGCAGTGGTCGGGGGAATTGCCGTATTGGTGATGGCCGGATCCGCTGACAGTTACAGCCAGAACCTTATCTCAACGGCAGAGTTTTTTATGGCGTTCGGGATTGCGCTGGATATGACGGTTGTAGCGTACATGTTGCATGGCTGTGTGAAAGACAGGGAGAAGCATTATATCCAGATGAGGGAACTGCGCCGGAGACATCGGTTGCAGGGCATGAAAAAGAGTGCATAGGGACGGCAATCCCATATATGCACTCGGATAAAAGATCAAGTTAAGTATAGCGCATTTAAGGAGGATTTGCAAATGGCATATAAGAGATTAAAGGATAACTACACAGAGGAAGAATACAATCAATGTGTATCAGCGGTGACAAACTACATGAACAATGCAAAGAATCCGCATCTGTATGTTGTCCTGGAAATGATCGGGATTGTAAAGGAAGGCGATAAAGAATGATAAAAGGATACGACAACTGGAAGACAAGCCCTCCAGAAGAACCGGATCCAGCTAGATATTGTAACTGTTGTGGAGATCCACTGTGGGATGGAGATACATATTACGACATAGATGGAGGAATCTGTGAGTCGTGTCTGAATGATCGTTACAAAAAGTTTGTGGAGGTGGAAGAAGAATGACACTCAAAGAAAAGTTATCCGCAATACAGCAAGAGATGAAAGCGCCCAAAAATCTATATAACTCGTTTGGAAAATATAGCTATAGAAACGCCGAGGGGATTCTTGAAGCGTTTAAACCTTTTGAAGGTAAATATAACGTTGGACTGATTATTCATGATGAAGTACAACAGGCTGGGGAACGGACATACATTAAGGCGGTTGTCACATTGATGGATTGTGAATCGTCTGATGTCATTGTTGCTCAGGCTTTGGCAAGGGAAGCGCAGGATAAGAAAGGGATGGATGATAGCCAGATTACGGGGGCAACTAGCTCATATGCGAGAAAGTATGCATTAAACGGTCTTTTTCTTCTGGACGACACGAAAGATGCGGATACGGATGAATTTAAGGAAACAGAGAAAAAGGGGCAAGAGGACAGCAAAGCAGAAGTAAAGAGAATCACGGTCAAGAGAGAAACTATCAAAAGGATTTGTAACGAGCACAACCTTGACCCAGAAATGATATGCTCCATGAATGGGTATCAATGGGATAAGATGACAGAGACACAGCTTGAGAATATGATTGGATCCCTCGAAAAGAAATTTGGAGGCGGTAAGTAATGAGATTTACCGGGAGACTAAAAGAACCAGTCATAGACTTTGTAACTGGTCGCATAACAGCCCTGATCGAGCTGAACGAGGACTTTAGACAAGCCTATGAGGAATTAAAGGGATGCGATAAATTAAGCGTTGAAATCAAGCGATACAGAGCGAAGCGAAGTTTAGACGCTAATGCCTATCACTGGGTTCTTGTGAGTAAACTTGCAAAAGTTCATGGTTTAACCGATGCAGAAGTCCATAATATGGCTCTTAGGCTATATGGACAGACTGAGATCTACGATGGAAAGGGAGTCTATATGATGATCCCAGACACAGATGATGCTAGGAAAAAGGCAGATAATGCTATGGATTACCACTTGAGACCGACATCTCAGGTAAGAGAGGGGAACGATGGAGTGATGTACCGGACTTACAAACTCTTAAGAGGATCCCATACTTACAACATAGAGGAAATGGCACGACTGATAGATGGAATGATAACCATGTGCAAAGAATCGGGAATACCGGATTCGGAGATTGCAACACCCGATGAGACTAGGATCCTAGAAGAGAAATATGGAGTGAAGTTATGAAAAAATTGAGAAGCGTATTTACTGATGACATGGACCATTGCATATTCACGGGATCACCAATAGTAGAGCGCCATCATATATTGGGCGGAGCATTACGGAAGAAGTCGGAAAAATATGGGTTTGTTGTTCCTCTTCATCCAACACTGCATCCGAACGGCGTACATTTTAAACCTACACCGGAGAATAAACAGATCGACAAGAAACTGAAATCTATGTGCCAGAAGTATTACGAGGAACATATTGGGACACACGATGAATGGATGCAAGAATTTTATAAGAACTATCTATAACAACAGCTAAAAATAATATATCACATAGTAACCCCAAAATAATCACGCATAACGAAGTGGATGCCCTCCTGGGAAACCAGGAGGGGGAAAGGAGACGTGTGGAAGCAAAGAAAATACTAGAATGTATTCCTATTGGGAGTCATCATCCGATAAGCAGATCAGAGCTATCAAGAATTCTGAAAATGTCTGATAGGGATACACGAGAAATGATACACCAGGCAAGAAAAATTATGCCAATTATTAATTTGCAAGATGGAAATGGATACTACATACCAGATATGAATGTTATGAAAGACAGGAGAAAGCTGGTTTTGTGGACGAATCAAGAACTAAGCAGATCAAAGGAAATTATTATATGTACAAAACCGGCGATACAGACGCTTAATCATTGCGGAATATATATCCGTATACCGAATGAGGTGAACATATGGCAAGATACACATTAGTGATACCGGGAAGACTTGATAATCTTAATGATTATATATCTGCTTGTAGGACAAATCAATACAAGGGGTCGAAGATCAAGGCATCTAATGAGCATAAAGTGCTTGTTGCTATATACGAACAGCTTGGACGCTTACGGATCGCAAATCCTGTACAGATGCGGTACAGATGGTACGAGAAAAATAAGAGAAGAGATCTTGATAATATCAGCTCATTCGGGAGAAAGGTAATACAAGATGCGCTTGTGCAGGCAAAAGTACTGAAAAATGATGGATGGAAAAATATTATCCGATTTTCTGATGACTTTTATTTAGATCCAGATAATCCAAGAATCGAGGTGGATATAGAGGAAATATGAGAGACAGTTTTATACTCTATACATCATACCTGGATCAGATCGAAAGCATGAGTATGGAGCAGAGGGGAATCCTTTTTACTGCACTATTCCGATATGCTAGAGATATGGAATTGCCGAAAATGGATGGAGTCACCCAAATGGCTTTTGGATTTATCCGGGCACAGGTTGATCGGCACTGGGAGAAGTACGATGAGGTTTGCCAGAAACGGTCAGAGGCAGGGAGAAAGGGAGGACGGCCGAAGAAAGAAGAGCCTGTAGTCCATCAGGAGGAAGAGCAGGACATACCATATACGGAAGTCATCGACTATCTGAATCAAAAGACAGGGAAGAGTTACAAGAGCACATCATCAGAATCGAGAAAGCATATCCGGGAACGATTGTGAGGGAGCTAAATTAGAAGATTTTAAGAAGGTAGTCGATAACAAAACATCCGAATGGCAAGGTACAAAAATGGACGGGTATCTTCGACCTACTACACTTTTTGGACCGAAGTTTGAAAGCTATTTACAACAGAATCCGGGAATAGGAAAGAAAACGGATTTTAACAATTTCCAGGAACGTAATTACAATATGGACGACTTGGAACGTCAGTTATTAGGAAGTGAGGTAAGGAAATGAAAAAATATGAATTAACAACAATGGACAATTTAACACTTGCTATAGAGATTTTGAAACGCTGTGAGATGGAGAAAAAGCGACTTGAGGAATACGAAAGAGAGTATGCGGACGTAGAAAAAGCCGGGGAAGGGTTCACATGGGAAAAGTGGAACGAAGTATACAACAAATACAAGCCCATACCGAAAAAGACACAGATCAACAGCGGCATAAAATGTGCACGAAAGTTACTTGTAGAATCATATATCAAATGATTGGAGGAAAAGTGAATGAATGAAGTAATAAAATCTTATAAGGGTTTTAATAGAGACCTAACATGCAGAGGAAAACAATATGAGGTAGGGAAAGAATATGAAGAAGATAGAGCACAATCATGTGAATGTGGGATGCACGCCTGCGAGTATCCGCTTGACTGCTTTTCATACTACGATCCGGCACATTCAGTTTACTATGAGGTTGAGCAGAGTGGAGATTTGTCGAGAAGAGGGGATGATAGTAAAGTAGCATCCACAAAAATGAAGATCGGAGCTGAAATCAATATTGCAGGAATGGTAAAAGCGTCCATTAATTACATAAGGGAAAGAATCAAGGAAGAAAAAGGATCTGATGATTACTACGGAGCATCGTCAGCGACAGGGGACTACGGAGCATCGTCAGCGACAGGATACAAGGGAGCATCGTTAGCGACAGGGGACTACGGAGCATCGTCAGCGACAGGAAACTGCGGAGCATCGTCAGCGACAGGATACAAGGGAGCATCGTCAGCAAAGGATCCAGAAAGTATTGCCATTGCTTGGGGATACAAAGGACGAGTAAGTGGAGTAAAAGGATCTTTTCTCGTACTAGCAGACTGGGAAGGGGATGAAAGTGAATACTGGAAACCGTATACCTGGAAACTGAAAGGAGCAAAAATGGTACGTGTGGATGGAGAACATATCAAAGAAAACACATGGTACACCATGCGGAACGGAAAGATTGTGGAGGTTACGGAGGATGATAGGTAAAAGAGAAATGCAAAAGATAACCATAACAGAGAAATTGATAAGAAACGAAAACGAGGCTATTGAAGCGATAAAAGCAAATATGCCAACAAGTGGGTATCAGATGTTGAGAGAGTCACTTGATATGGCAATCAAAGCTCTGGAAGAAATACAGCAGTATCGGGAAATCGGCACCGTGGAAGAATTCCGGGAAGCGCAGGAGAAGCAGGAACCAATATTTGCAGAGGTGATTGTAAATGGGTGGAATTCATTTAAGTGTCCGAGTTGCGGAAGGGAATTGGAAATCGGATATAAGCATTGTATATGGTGCGGACAACATTTGAAATATAAGAGTATGCGGTCAGATATTGGAGTGAGGAAGAATGAGACTGATTGACGCTGATGAACTGATAAAGGACAGAGTAGAAAATGACCCTGTGAGAATTGCGGCTATGTGTGCGCCGACTGCATATGACGTGGAAGCAGTTTCCAAGGCGTTGAAAAACGAGATGGAATTTGTTGTAAACGAATATCCAGTGTATGGGAGATATATTAAGAAAAATCGTGCGATTGAAATTTTACATTCTGGTGTTATTCCACAAAAGTCACAGGAAAGCCCAGACGGAAAACGTCTGAGGGAGAGGGAAGAATTTTTTGGAGAGGAATAAGCATGAGAACATATACAGTTATAGAATACGAAAAGGAAGATTATCAAAATTTTAAAGATAATCTTACGGACGAAAAAGCGATTGACATATTAGAACGAATTTCAAGAGGATGGTTGCCTAATTATAATTTTTCGGGAGAAGAAAGCGATTTTGAGAATTATTGTTTACATCAGGCTATATATCGTGCTCAAGATGCGTTGAGAGAAAGGACAAACAAATGAGTAGAGTAAAACCGATATTATTCAATACCGACATGGTTCGGGCGAGTTTGGACGGTAGAAAAACGGTTACAAGGCGGTGTATGAAGCCGCAACCACAAGGATATTTTGAAGTCAATGAAGAACCACTATACATATACGATACGAGTTTAGGGCAAGGACAGATACACTCGCCTTATCAGCCGGGAGATATTCTGTATGTTCGAGAAACGTGGCATAAATATACAAAGCGAGTAGGAACAGGCGAGTGTTGTCATATGGCTGAGTTTTACGGATATAAGGCAAGTATAGCCAATTCAGAAGATGCTGGAGAGAGGTGGAAACCATCTATCCACATGCCGAAAGAAGCCGCCCGTCTCTGGCTGAAAGTTACGGATGCGAGAGTGGAGCGATTGCAGGATATAACGAACAAAGACGTTGAAAAAGAGGGCGTTGAAAAGAAGTGTATTGATAGCTATATACGGCAAATGCCTTGTGAAACAGAAGAATACATTAGACTTGCTTACATTATTGCTTTTCAAGATATATGGGATTCCATCATCAAAAAGAAAGACCTGCTACTCTACGGTTGGAACGCAAATCCGTGGGTATGGGTAATAGAGTTTGAGCAGTGCAAGAAAACGGAGGAGATATAAGATGGCAATGAGAAACATTTTACATATAAGCAAATTACAGGAGTTTGAAGATTTCCTTGAAACAAAAGGCTACATGATTGTAGCAACAAGTAAGAATCCGTTTGAAGTTTTGAGGGCACAGAAAGATGGAGATACGGTTATTGTCTATCAGAAGAAAGACACAAAAGAACATTTGTCTACAATGGACAAAGATTATCACCTTGTACGGGAGTTTATTAAGAGACAGAGAGTGCAGACCAACGCCGACAGAATTAGAAGCATGACAGACGAGGAACTGGTGGAGTTTCTAGCTAAGACAGTTTGGAGAATGGGCGAAAATATATTCAGTTGTAAAAATAGTTCGCTTTACCCTGAATGTCTTGACGGAATGTGTGAAAAATGTCCATGCTACTTAGACTGGCTGAAAAGTCCGGCAGAAAGGGGAGAATAAAAGATGAGCAGAGAAATCTTATTTAAAGCCAAGCGGAAGAACTGGCGGGAGTTGCCGAAGGAAGAATGGTGGGTTGAGGGAAATCTTATCACCAACGAAAGAGAAGAAGGAACAGCATATATCGGATATATATTTGATGTTCATAACGGAGTGATTGAAGATTTTGATATTGTTGAAATCGACCCCGAAACCCTCTGCCAGTACACCGGGCTGAACGACAAGAACGGTAAGCGGATATGGGAGAATGATATTCTGCACAATGGAAACAAAATGATAGTTAAATGGAATGAGCCGTGCGGAAGATGGGATTTATATATTGTTAATGTTAGTCATATACCAATGGGAGCATGGCGTCCACTGGTAATTGATTGGAGAACTTCTGATTGGAAAGAATATTCAGACTGTCACGAATGCGAAGTTATCGACAATATTTTCGACAATCCCGAATTATTAGGAGGTGCAGATTTGGGATACTCCATAAAAACGTCATAGACAAGAAAAAAGAGTTCCTATTAATTCCCATATGGTTATTGATATAATATAAACTGCCATAACATGCAAAAATACATTTGCCCGAATTGCGGACAGGCTATTGAAAATGAAAGAGAGCTAATTATGACAAGTGAATTTTATAAACCCCTTACACCCTCCTTTAGGAATGACATAAACACTGCCATAGAGAATCAAATTAAAGAGTTAAATACTTGTAAGGGCAATGCTTTTGTAAATATGCAGATTATTGGATTGACAGCACATAAAAATCTAATAAATGCATTGCCAGACGGTTATCCGATACCGTGTAAAAAATGAGAATTTGGAGGGAATGGAAGATGTTATATCCCAAAACTAAATTAGAGAAAAATCATACTTTTTGCACTTGCAGTATACCGAATTTCCGAAATGCGTCTGAGTGGAATAAGCCGATAAAGAGAATATCTAAATTGGTATTGCCGAAAAGTCCTTATGGAGAAACGACACATTACTTGTGCGAGGACTGTATTAAGAAAATATATGGAGGAATAAAAGATGAGTGAGATTAAATTAAAACCGTGTCCTTTCTGCGGAGGCGTAGCACAATTAAATTATGAACGCATTACGGGAGAGAATAAAGGATTTTGGGCACAAGTAATCTGTAGAAAGTGCCACGGACGAAGCGGTGGAACATGGGCAGGGTCTTATAGTGCGGCAGAGCGGAAAGAAGTTAATACGTGGAACAGAAGGGCAGGTGAACAGAATGAGTGATGATTTAATCAGCCGGAAAGCGGTAATAGCTGCTGTAGACAGGCATACAAGAGAAGATGGCACTCTGGATGATGATATATCGGTAATCCTGGAAGAAGTCAAGACAGCCTTTGACAAGGAAAAGGTGGTAAAACAAATCGAAGATTACCGTGATCTTGTACCGGAGTGGGCGTTAAAAGAAATTATTGAGATTGTCAAGAAAAAGGAGGGTTGAATAATGAATGATATCAACAATATTAAGAATTCGTTACGCCTTTATTTGATACATGAGATTCCTACGTATCATAAAGGTACAGCTAAGAGAGATATGCGGAAAATCAAAGAGGTTATGCAGAAATTTGAATATGATGATGATTTTATAGAAAGTGTCAACGATGATTTCTGCTTAGGGTGGAATACGGCGAAGGAAATTATTTCCAAAATGTTATCTGATATATATTGGAAGAACAACAGAAACTAAAAAGGGTTTAAACCAGGAGATCAGAGATGGAGAGATTAACAGTACCAGATAAGAAGATAGACGGCGGATTAAGAAGAGCCATCATTGACGCCCGAGAAGTACGGAAAGAAGCAATGACTATTTACTGGGCGTTAAAGAAATACGAGGACACCGAACTTACACCGGAACAGATCATGGAGTTGAAAGAAGCAGTTCAGAAACTCGAAAATATATTCGGAGATGAAATTACAGTTAATCAGGTTATTGATTTTTTCGTTGATTTCTATATTGCACAGGGTGATCCAGACAGAGTGGAAAAAGCAGAACTGTTGACAAACGAAGAAGCTGCGAAGTGGCAGGAGCTGAAAGAGCGGGATACGGCGAATAAACCCGTGCAAACGGAAGATGGAATGGTTTGTCCGATATGTGGTAGCAAGGCAGTTCCGTGGAGCCGGTTCTGCGATGAATGCGGACAGAGATGGTGGGAAGAGGAGGACTGACGTGCAGGACGGCAAGCGTCCGCAGATATTCTTGTCAGTGATTGGCGGTCAGCCGCCGGTGACGTTGTATATGAGAGGTGATAGAGGTGACGATAATTGAATTTGCTGAACGAGTATCGCCGATTCCACTTAATAAGTTTCAGATAGAATTATTGAGAATGTATGATGAAGCTGAAAAACAGGGAATGTCTTTGCATGTGATACCACCAAGATGTGGGAAAGGAATTGTGAAAAGGATTGTGGATGAATGGAACGAGGAGAAATTAAAAACGGCTGGTATTACTGCCCCCACGGGCACAAAACAGCACAGAAAATAGAGAAAGATTCAAACATGGAAAATACGCCGATTTACTGCAAGCATTGTAGACGGGCGTATTATCCAGTGATTAAAGATGGAAAGATTATGGGGGTAAAGTAATGTTTGGTTTAGTTAGAAAAAAGGCACTTATACGGTACATGAAAGAAATCAAGGATGAAAACAGAGCGAGTAACATTTATGCAAAATATCCGCCTAAAGATAATAAACAGGAGAAACTGAATTGCTATTCGCAAGGATATGAAGATGGAACAGATAATTTTTACAATGTGATGGTAGATATCATCCGCAAGCACATGAATGACGGCTGGATTCCGGTGGAGGAGCGTTTGCCGGAAGTGCCAGACGATATGGAGGACGAGTATTGTCCAGAGTTTAACGTAACAATAAAAGGGGCAAGCCGCGCAACAACTCTAAAGTACAGTCCAGACGGCGCATGGTTTGACGACTCGGGACAAGTATATGTTGTTATCGCATGGCGACCTCTTCCAGATTTATACAAGAAAATACAGGAGGAAAATAAATGATAAGGGTAACTCATAAACGAAACAGATCAAAGGTACTCAGGAATCGGAAGAACAAAAGGTATATGAGACGGCATATGGATGTACTGAGTTACTTAAGGGAAAGGGCCAGTGATAAAAATGAGCACAAGGGATACATACCTTAAGGATTATGGACTGACATACGAAGATGGGAGACGGATCGTTGCATACTGCCGGAAAGCCAGGGACTACGATCAGAGACTGATTCTTCAGGCAGCGCAAGAAGTCTACCCGGAGATTGCACCATATCTTTTCTTAAATCTTACAACTGGGCTTGGATATGACAGGATGGGAAATATACAGATGCAGAGGAAAGATTTTCAGGGGTACAGAAGGAAAACAATAGAGACGTATAACAGGTATATGATACTGAATGGGAAACAGATTGTGTGAGGTGATGAAAATATATGGCAACTAGAAATATTTTACATATTAGCAAATTACAGGAGTTTGAAGACTTCCTAGAAACAAAAGGTTACATGATTGTGGCAACAAGCAAGAATCCGTTTGAAGTTTTGAGGGCACAGAAAGATGGAGATACGGTTATTGTCTATCAGAAGAAAGACACAAAAGAACATTTGTCTACAATGGACAAAGATTATCACCTTGTACGGGAGTTTATTAAGAGACAGAGAGTGCAGACCAACGCCGACAGAATTAGAAGCATGACAGACGAGGAACTGGCGGAGTTTCTTTCAAAATTTAGCGCCTGTAACGTATGCGGATATTATAGCAATGAAACTTATAGGTGCGACGCAGAGAGCGGTTTTGTTTGCGTGAAAGCGTATGCAGAAGCAATTATTGGGGAATGGCTGAATAAGTCTGTGGAGGCTTGATTTGACTTCGAAAGTGTAAAAACAATAAAATATGGGTACAACGACACCACCCCACATGCGGTAAAATATAATTAAGAATACCGTGTGTGGGGTGAGCTTTTTTGAACCATGAAGGATATCAAGATCATACAGCAGAATACGCAATCAGGAATATGGGGCGCCTTCCGTATCATACGAGGACAGCACTGTATCATCTGAATCAGATAGCGAGCTTATTAGGATTTGAAATTGTTGCCGTAAAAGATAAAAGAACAGGCAAGGAGTATAGGCATTGAAAGAACTAGATGTAAAACAGGAAAATGAACGAAAAAAAGAATATCTTGATGGATATAGAAAATGCGTGAGGCAGTTAGATAGGCTTAACGAAGAACTTTCAGAAATCCGAATAAATAAGATGTTCCCGTCTTTGATACAGGATGGAATGCCACACGCTCATACCACTACTGACCTTTCTGGATATGCTGCAAGAATTGACAAAATCGAGAGAAAGATTGTGAAAGCAAGATATCAAAAGATAAATAAACTGAAAAATATCAGGGATAGAATAGAAAGAATGAGTGATGAAAATGAGAAAGATGTACTGTTTTATAGGTACATAAAAGGAATGAAATGGGAAGAAATAGCAGTAAAAATGATGTATACGTATAGGAATGTCACAAAAATACACGGAAGGGCTTTAAAGAATTTTCAGATATAATGATAAATACATCCCGCTGATTATGGGCGGGATTGGTATTGCCTTGTGTGCCATCTGGGTACTGGCGACAAGCCCATTGACAAACAGTCAATCGCTATGGCGGTGTTTACGACGCTTGTGCAGGGAATTTTAGTGGCTGGACTGAGTACATACGTGAATCAGGTTATTAAGCAAATTAAAAAGATGGAGGAATAATTTATGTGTGATATGAGACCAATGGAATTAAGAGATACTGTTGACATGATGAACAGCGAGGACTACAAAGAGAGATTCAAAGCAGAATATTATCAGACTGTTATCAGATACGGAAAGCTGAAAAATATGCTGGACAGATGGGATGAGGGAATCCTGAACTTTTCCCCGACCTGTCCGAGAAGTACATACAATATTCAGATTAATTCTATGGCAGAATATATTGCGATTCTTGAAGCAAGGGCAGTTATGGAAGGAATTGAGTTGTGTAAATAGGAGGTAAGTTATGTATATGGCATTAACAGAGGAGCAGGCGTGGGAAATCAGAAAACTCGGAATTACAGTGATTGAATGGAAATGGTGCGTGAAGGAAAATGTGAATGTGTTTATATACATTATGAATAAAGCCATAGGAAAAGCAACCGGTATAAGTTTGTAAAAATTCTTGGTGCAATGGGATATGATAAGCAGAGAGTATGGACACTAACAAGGCACACATGGCTTGCAAGGAGTAATTGTTAATGCTTACACCAGAATACCTATACCGCATAACCGAAGGGGCTGAGGAGATTAGTTCCTAGATCCATAAAAACGTCATAGACAAGAAAAAAGAGTTCCTATTAATTCCCATATGGTTATTGATATAATATAAACTGCCAAGATCAATAAAGGAATACTAAAATATTTAAAAAATGTTATCCGAACAATGCGGAGATTGGGATATAGCTCAGTTGGTAGAGCACCTTTCTTATACACAGCAAGTCCTCGGTTCGATTCCGAGTATCCCAAATCCGGAGAAATGCAATCTCCGGAAATTTCACTTACCCCTCGACAGACACCGCGACAGGACAACGGAGGGTTCGACTCCCTCCGCGCGGTTTATACATGTGGACAAGCTCCTTTAGTTTGTATGTGATTCAATGATTTCAATTTGTTTTCTCCCCCTAATAAATCAGTCCGCATGTAAATTTTAAGACCGATGCTTTGCGTATTGTAGAGCACCGGTCTTTTTAGGTAAAGAAAGAAGGTGAGCCGGATGGCAAAAGGAAAATACGAATACTGGATAACGCCGGAAGGCTTACTGAAAATCGAAGGATGGGCTAGAGATGGTTTGACCGATGAGCAGATTGCCGAGAATATCGGAATATCAAGAAGCACATTGAATATGTGGAAAAATAGATATTCGGACATTTCGGACACCTTAAAAAGGGGAAAAGATGTCATTGACCTTCAGGTGGAGAATGCGCTTCTGAGACGAGCGTTAGGATATGAGTACAAGGAAGTTAAGGAAAAGTATGAATATGGGAAAATGACAGAAAAAACAGTGACGAAGAAAGAAGTTGTACCTGATGTTACTGCACAAATATTCTGGCTCAAAAACAGGAAACCGGAAAAGTGGAGAGACAAGCCGGAATACGAAGATCATTCTGCCATCGATAAACTCGATGAAATCATAAAGGGGTTGAAGCATAATGCCGATAATCCTAAGTGATAAGCAGAATGAATATATTAGAAATTCTACGCACAGATGGAATATAAAGACAGGAGCAGTACGATCAGGAAAATCTTTTGTAGACACAGCGTATACGGTTCCGTATCGAATTAGAGAACGATCTGGAAAACCCGGTCTGAATGTAATACTTGGTGTATCAAGAGAAACAATCGAAAGAAACGTACTGCAACCGATGCGAGAGATATACACATCGGCTCTAATCGGAACAATAAACAATAGAAACGTTGCAAGAGTATGCGGAGAAGATGTTTATTGCTTGGGAGCTGATAAAGTAAGCCAGGTTGCAAAAATACAGGGATCGTCTATCAAATATGCATACGGAGACGAGATCGCAAAATGGAATAAAGAAGTATTTGAGATGCTGAAATCCCGTCTTGATAAGCAATATAGTTGTTTTGATGGGGCATGTAATCCAGAGAATCCAACACATTGGTTGAAAGAGTTTATAGACGATGATGGAATAGACCTTTATTTGCAAAAGTATCGAATATTCGACAATCCATTTCTTGATCCGGAATATGTAAGGAATCTGTGCAAAGAATACGAAGGCACTGTCTACTACGACAGATACATTTTAGGGAAATGGAAACGAGCAGAGGGCTCGATCTACATTAAATTTGCAGATAATCCAGATGGATTTGTGAAGAGTGCAGATAAAGAGCATATCTCTCGTATAGATATCGGGATTGACTTCGGAGGGAACGGATCCGGTCATGCGTTTGTGGCTACTGCAAAGTACTCTGACGGGAGAAAACAGCCGGTAATGAGCAGAAAGCATATGAAAAAAGACTTTAGGCAAGGGATTGATGCAAACCTTCTGTCCGAACTTTTTTTGGAATTTGTAGAAGATGTTATAAAGAAATACGGGAAGCCGTCTAATGCATACTACGACAACGCAGAGACAGTCCTCGGCCAGAGCATAAAAAACGCATGTGAAAAGAAATTCCCGTACTTGCATGTAAGGCCAGCAGTAAAAAAGAAAATTAATGACCGTATAGAATACACAGTCCAGCTCATGGGAGCCGGACTTTTTTCAATTACAGAGGATTGTGAAACGCTGTCAAAAGCATTGCAAGAAGCGGTATATAATAGCAAGTCAATGGAAGAAGAAAGGCTTGATGACGGAAGTACTGACATCGATACGCTTGATGCGTTTGAGTACAGCATAGAAAGAGACTTCTCTGGGACACATTATAACAGAGTAATAGGAGGGATATAACATGTTTCGGGTAGCAGCAGGGACAGGAATGACACCGGAAATATTGTCAGAATATATCGGAAAGCATAAGCAGGAAGTGATAAAAAGATACCAGAAATTACATGACGCATATGTGAATGATTACGAAATCTTTCATCTTCTTAAAAAAGCTGCATATAAGCCGGACAACAGGATATCCGTCAATTTTGCAAAATACATCACGGACACCATGAATGGGTTCTTTATTGGGATTCCGATTAAGACAACAAACACGGACGAAGTGGTATCGAACTACATTGACTTCCTGGATCAATATAACGATCAGGATGATAACAATGCAGAGCTTTCAAAGATATGCAGTATCTACGGAAAAGGGTATGAGATGTATTACAACGACACCGAAGGAAACATCGGCATCACGTATCTTACACCGCTTGAAGCCTTTTTCATATACGATGACAGTATATTAGAGAGACCGCTTTATTTTGTCCGGTATTATCTTGACGCTGATAACGTAGAGCGTGGAAGCTGGTCGGATGGTAGCATCGTGCAGCACTTTGTACAGGATGGATCGTATCGTTGGGATGGAGAAGCCAAGGAGCATCGATTTGAAGGAGTACCGGCAACAGAGTTTATCGAAAACGATGAGCGAGTCGGAATATTTGAAGGCGCAATGCCTATGATAGATGCTTATAACAAAGCATTGTCAGAAAAGGCGAATGATGTAGATTATTTTGCTGATGCGTATTTAAAAGTACTTGGACAACGGCTTGAAAAAGAAGATGTGCAGCATATACGAGATGATAGGGTTATTAACTTCGACGGAGATGTAAACGGGGTAGAGGTTGATTTTCTCCAGAAGCCAAATGGGGACGAGACTCAAGAACATCTTTTAGATCGTCTGGAACGGCTTATTTATCAGATCAGCATGGTGGCAAATATCAGTGATGAGAATTTTGGTACATCCTCTGGAATCGCAATGAAGTATAAGATGCAGGCCATGAGCAACCTTGCAAAGACAAAGGAAAGAAAATTCAGAAGCGGAATGCAGAGACGGTATAGACTGATCTTTAGCAATCCGGCATCCACTGTAAAAGGAATTTCCAGAGATGCTTGGATTAATAACGACTACAAGTTTACTCTGAATTTCCCGGCTAACTTAGCAGAAGAGACAGACATTGCATCCAAGTTAGAAGGGATCGTATCAAAGGAAACACAGCTTTCCGTTCTTTCTGTGGTGGAAAATGTACAGGATGAACTTGACCGCATAGAAGAAGAGGAGAACGCACAGAAGGATGATGCAAGAGATAGAGTCATGCAAATGACGTTTGGGGGTGTAAGCGGTGGACAGCAGAACGTATTGGGCGATACGGGAAACGAGGAACCGGAACAAGAATAAGCGTGAGGAAAAACAGTACGATAAAGAAGTTGAGAAAATCTATCAGAACATGATTGATGAGATCAACAAAGAGATCAATGGATTTTACAGCCGTTACGCCACAAAGGAAGGCATCACAATGGCAGAAGCAAAAAAGCATGTTGCAAAGATTGACATGGAAGAGTATGAGCGTAAGGCGAAGAAGTATGTAAAAGAGAAGAATTTCTCAGAGCAGGCAAATACGGAAATGAGACTCTATAACTTGACTATGAAGATAAACAGACTGGAAATGCTGAAAGCTAGAATCGGTCTTGAAATGGTGTCTGGATTTGATGAATTGCAGAAATATTATGATGAGATACTCACTAAACGGACGTTGGATGAATTCGAACGGAAAGCTGGGATTCTCGGTAAAAGTGTATCAGATCCCCGAAAAGCGGCGGAAGTGATTGTCAATGCATCGTTTAAAAATGCTACGTTCTCCGACCGGATCTGGATGTATCAAGGGATGCTAAAATCAGAGCTGGATAAATTGCTACAGACCGGTCTTATACAGGGGCAGAATCCTCGTGTATTGGCTCGACACTTGAAAGAGCGGTTTGGAGTAAGTCAGTATAACGCTGAGCGATTGATGCGAACAGAAATGGCAAGAGTACAATCCGAAGCATCTAAGCGGTCAATGGAGGAAAATGGGTTTGAAGAATACGAGTTCATGGCAGAGGGAACAGCGTGCCCGATTTGTAGAGCGCTTGATGGAAAGCATTTTAGGGTAAAGGATATGCTACCAGGGACAAATGCGGCTCCGATGCATCCAAATTGCAGGTGCGATGTTACCCCGTATATAGACAGAAAAGAATTTGAAAACTGGTTGGATTTTCTGGACAAAGGCGGCACCACGGAAGAGTGGAATAAGCTGAAAAAGAAGAAAAAATCCGTTGAAAAGCCGGGTAGTTCTGGTATAATGAAATTACCAAGATATAAAGATGCCGTTATTCCAAAAGCGAAATTTACGCAATATGCTCTGAATCCTGATAAAGATCCAGATAAAGCAAAAGCGTTTGAAAAAGCTCTTGGATATACGGTAGATAATGCTGACGAATTGATCAGTCAAATATACGATAAGATATCAGAATACAATGCAAAGGAAAAGCCGGATAATGGATGGGGAAAGCGCTATGAGGTTATCATGGATATAGTAGGACCTAACGGTAAGACGGCAAAGGTATTAACAGCATGGATTGATGATAAGAATACGGGAGAAATACGGTTGACATCTGTTTATGTAGATAGGGAGTGATGCTATGGAACTACAAATGTTTGATAAGGTTCTTCTAAAGACGGGAGAAACGGCATTCATCGTTGAAATTTTCGATGATGGAGCAGCGTATGAGATGGACATTAATAAAAAGGAAGGAAAGATTGTAACAGATACGGTATGGCCGGATCAAATTGAGAAAAAGTTATAGATACCACTAGTCAGAAATGGCCGGTGGTATTTTTATACCCATTTTTAAGAAAGAGGAGTGGTGTGATTGATTGTGGTAGAAGTACGAAGGGACAGGATTGTTGTTTCTGGTCATTCACAATACGAAGCGTCAGGAAAAGACATTGTGTGCGCCGGAGTTACTGCTTTAGTAACAACATTAATAGACTCAATTTCAGGATTGACATGCGATAAAATTCAATACGAAATCATGCCCGGATGGGCTGATATACATTTTGGGAATCTATCAGAAGAATCAAAGCTTCTGGTCGATTCCTTTTTTCTTGGCGTTTGTAATATCGCCAATGAATTTCCGGATCATGTTCGGATTATGTAACACATGGCAGGCGTGGAACCATTCAAAGCTACGGTTGTGCAGGCGTGGAACACTTGAAAAGCTACGGAATACGGGCAGGCGTGGATCCCCGGTAAAAGCTACGGAAGATAGGCGTGAAATCTTTAAATTACGGAGGTAGAAACAATGAAAAAAAGATTATTTATGGCGTTACAGATGTTTGCAGAGGATCCAGCAGGGACAGATCCGGCAGGGAATGACCCAGCAGGCGGTCAGAATCCGGCAGAAGCAGATCCAAAAGCGACAGAACCAAAAAACGAACCGGAAAAGAAGTACACGGATGAGGATGTAGACAGGATCATCAATCAGAAATTTGCACAAAAGTTTTCTGAATGGGAAAAGAAACAGTCTAAGGCAAAAGATGAAGCCGAAAAGCTTGCCGGGATGAACGCAGAGCAGAAAGAAAAATATGAAAATGAACAGCTTAAAAAACAGGTTCAGGAGCTGCTCCGGAAAGACGCGCTCGGAAAGATGGCAACAGTAGCCCGTGGGATGCTCGGAGAAAAGAATATCTCTGTGAGCGATGACCTTATTGAAATGCTGATTTCAGACGATGCAGAAAAGACAAAAAGCTCTGTTGATTCCTTCATTACAGCATTCCAGTCTGCGGTAGAAAAGGCTGTGAAAGATGCACTGAAAGGAAATCCACCGAAGAAAACATCGGAACCGGCATCGATCACGAAAGAACAGATTATGAAAGTGAAAGATCCACTGGAACGCCAGAAATTAATCAACGAACACATGGACTTGTTCCAGAAATAAAGAAAGGATGAAAAGATTACATGAAAAAGAAACTTTATGATTTGCAGTTATTTGCAGCAGAGACAGGGGCAAGCTTATCTACAGACCTTGAGCCTGCCATTTCTATCGATTTTACTAGTCGAATTTCTCAGAACATCAGAGAATTGAGGGATCTTCTCGGTGTTACAAACCTGATTCCGATGTCTGCCGGAACAGATATCAAGTTTTACAAATGGACGGTAGAAAACCTTGCGGAACAGGTAGAAGAAGGTGACGAGATCAAACCAACCAAGGTAAAACGGGCATTAAACCAGACAATCACTCTTGATCTGGACAAATACAGGAGAGTTACCACCGCAGAAGCGATCCAGAAGGTTGGACGTACGATCGCAGTTAATGAGAGTGACGATCAGCTCATTAAAAAGGTGCAGAAAGCGGTTAAAACATCCCTTTACACCATGCTGAAAGCCGGTACTGGATCAGCAAGCGGGGCAAGTTTACAGATCGTCCTTGCAAACCTTTGGGCGAAACTTCAGGAATATTATGAAGATGAGGATGTAACCCCGATCTTCTTCATTAACCAGCAGGACGTAGCGGATTATCTTGGTACAGCACAGATCACAATGCAGACTGCCTTTGGATTTACTTATATTGAAAACTTCCTTGGACTTGGTACAGCGATTGTTTCCCCACAGGTAACAGCAAAGCAGCCGATCGCAACAGCGAAAGAAAACATCAGAGGCGCCTATGTCCCGATGTCCGGTGATGTAGCCCGTACGTTTAACCTTACCGCAGATGAGACAGGATTGATCGGTATGACACATTCCACAGCTACTTCTACGGCAACGGTAGATACTTTGATTATGTCTTGTGTCAAATTCTTCCCGGAATTTGCAGACGGTGTATTCAAAGGAACCATTGCGGGGGAATAATTAGCTCTGACATTATGACACTTTATTCCGGCGGTCAGAGCTTACTAGGTAAGCGAGTATCTTCATTAGTTGGAAACGATTTAAAAGTCCTTGCGGATGGATCCGTAGTAGGAACCATTAAGAAAGTAACGGGATATACACAGTTTTCCAGTAAAAAAGAAGAGCAGAGCGGGTATTATTTCCCGTTTAAGCTTACTAAGACCGGAACGACAATGACACTGAAAAAGAATGGAGTGGCAGGAGAAGGGAAAGAAGATATGGCGTTTGACCCGGAAATTATTCTGCGAGTTTCCAGAGGAGATGCCTTTACCGTAGAAGTAGATGATTCGCCTGTTGTCACTTTTAATTTCAAAAACGTCACATGGGCTTAAGGAGGTGGACGCATGTTGGAGGACGTAAAAGAACTTCTTGGAATCGCAGAGGATGATAAAACGATGGATACGAGGCTGAATATTATTATCGCGGCGACTACAAAGCGTTTAAAAGTACTTTTAGGTGGACCGGATGTGCCGGATGATCTGAAATACATTGTTACGGACGTTTCCATCATGCGGTTTAACCGGATTGGATCAGAAGGGCTTTCTTCCCATTCAGTTGAGGGAGAGAGTCTTTCTTTCGCAAGCAACGATTTTGAGCCGTATCTGGACGATATCCAATCCTACCTGAACGCTCAAAAAGAAGCGACAAAGGGAAAGGTGAGATTCTTATGAGGTATGATACACCAGTATATTTCCAAAAGACTATTTCGGGTGAATATGATCCGAATACTGGAAATTATGGAGAAGATTCTGTCGATGAAACCTTGCGTTATGCTTCGGTTATGGATACAAGCATAAAAACTATGCGTCTGATCTACGGAGAAATCAGACAGGGCAGCCTTTGTATCCAGCTTCAGAACCACTATACAGACGTATTCGACCGTATACGGATAGGGGAACGAATCTATACGGTAGACAGTAGCCGAAAGCTCCGAGTAAAGCATACGTTTGTAGTATCGGAGGTGCAGTAATGAGTAACGTTAAGATTGTTGGCATAGAAAGGATTCAGAAAAAACTAAAAAAGAATGTGCGACTCGATGATGTGAAGCGAGTTGTAAAGAGCAATGGAGCCGAAATGAAGCAAAAGGCTAAGGGAAATGCTGAAAATTTTAAAGGACATTATGAAGGGAAACGGTTTGTACCTCCGACTGGAACATTAAAAAGAAGCATAGAGCTTGCGATAACAGACAAAGGAATGACGGCAGAGGTTGAGCCTCATACACTTTATGGTGGTTATGTAGAACTTGGAACAAGAAAGATGCAAGCACAGCCATACCTAAAGCCTGCTTTCGATGAGCAGAAAGTGCAATTTAGAAAAGATATGGATAAGTTGACGAGGTAATATTATGGATCCACAGCAGGAATTATTTAGTACATTGTTGACAGAATTAAAAAATACGGGATATGACGTATATGATGGATTTCTCCCTCCTGATAATACGCCATATCCATTTGTTTATTTAGCAGATAATCAGCAAATTGACGACAGGAATAAAACTGCCGTTTTTGGTAGCGTATACCAAACGATTGATGTTTGGAACAACAATCCGAAAAAAAGGGGCGATGTTTCACAAATTTTGCTCAAAATCAAAGGAATATGCAGAGCAATAAGAAGAACTTCCAATTTTAATTGGGATGTACGAAATATAGAGCAACGCATATTATCAGATACAACTACAACACAACCATTACTCCACGGGATTTTAAACGTGGAGTTTTATTTTGATTAAATGGAGGAATGAAAATGAAGAAAAAATTTCTTTATAGTTTACAGGCGTTTGCCGAAGCGGTTCAAGGAAAAAGAATTGTATATCTTTTTAGAATCGCATCCGAGGCATCTACTACAGCAGGCAAAAGAATTCCATTTGTAACAGAAGATAGCCGAACAAAAAGTAAAGATGCGGATTCTACGGCGACAAAAGACGGTTCAATTCGGACACCTGGTACGGCAGAAGTAGAAATTTCTACTACGCTGATTCTGTCCAAAGGAGACGAGATTGTAAAAAAATTGGAAGATGCAATGGATAATGACCAGTTAATAGAGATTTGGGAAGCAAATCTTGATGAACCGGGATCCACATATTCATCAAATAAATTTAAAGGAATGTATTTCCAAGGTTACATAACTGAATTTGAACAAACGGCATCGGCAGAAGAGCATGTGGAGATTTCTCTTACATTTGGAATTAATGGATCTGGGAAACGTGGAGAAGTTACCGTAAGCGCAGAGGAACAGGAAGAAGCAAACTATTTATTCAAAGATTCAGTACAGGAGGGATAATACAATGAAAGAATTAACGATTAAAGGACAAGTATATCAGTTTAATTTTGGGATGGGATTCTTGAAAGATATCGACAAAACAGTGCAGATTAAATCTGAAAACGGGAAGGTGGAAGATGCAGGACTTCGGTATGCTATCGGTGGATTGATTGATGGAAACCCGAAATCAATTTGTACGATTCTTTATTATGGAAATAAAGGGCAGAATCCACGTCTTACAGAAGCTTTAATTGAAGAATTCATTGATGATCCGGACACAGATATTGATGATCTGTTTGAAGAGGTGATGGGTTTTTTAAAGAGTTCCAATGCTACGAAGTGCATTACCGAGAAGACGCTGAAAGCGGTAGAAGATATGATGAAGTAATCATTCGCAGCATTGATTATGAACAAATTGCGATTGACTGTTTTAGATATTTCGATTTTAAAAATCTAATCGAAGTTGATAAGCTAACGATTCCAGAATACAAAATGTTGGTGAAAGCTTATGAATATAAAACAGTTGATCGCAATTATTATTTACATTTACTTGCATTTTTAAATTTTGCGGTTCAGGCCCAAAGATCTGCTGGTAAAGGAAAGACAAAACCGGTCTATAAGCGGTTTTCTAAATTTTTCAATTATGAAAAAGAAATCCAACGTGTGGAAGAACGAGAAAAAGGTGCTGATCGTATAAGGGATTTTTTGAAAAGAAAAGGAGGTCGCTAAATGGCAGAGACATTTTCTGTAAAAGCAATATTGAGCGCAGTTGACAAAGGATTTTCTGCCACAATGCGATCTGCCAGAGAAAGCATTGGTAGTTTAAAATCTACGGTTTCTAGCGGAATTGGATTTGGCGTGATGATGGCCGCTGGAGAGAAAGCGTTTGAAACGATTACTGGTGGAGTTACAAGTCTAGTAGGAGAGATGAATAGTGCCAGTGCTGCTTGGAAAACTTTTCAAGGCAACATGGAAATGAACGGACACACAGCGGCCGAAATTAAATCCATAAAAGGGGAACTTCAGGACTTTGCGGAAGCTACAATCTATAGTTCATCGGATATGGCATCGACATTTGCCCAGCTTGAAGCTGTTGGAACCAAGAATACAACAAAGTTGGTAAAAGGATTTGGAGGACTGGCAGCAGCGGCAGAAAACCCAACTCAAGCTATGAAGACGCTTTCCCAGCAGGCGACACAAATGGCGGCAAAACCTACTGTAGCTTGGGAAGATTTCAAGTTAATGGTTGAACAGACACCAGCAGGAATTGCGGCTGTTGCAAAAGAACTTGGAATGTCCACGCAGGAAATGATAAAAAATGTGCAAGACGGACAGATTGCAACAGAGGATTTTTTTGATGCGATTGCAAAAGTCGGAACGAATGACGCATTTACCAAGCTTGCTACCGAGTATAAAACAGTGGGTCAGGCAATGGATGGGCTTTCGGAAACTGCGGCGAATAAACTTCAGCCTGCATTTGATACGCTATCTGCCGTTGGAATTAAAGCAATAAGTGGGCTGGTTGATAAAGTTGGAGAACTGGATGGCAATGCGATCAATGCAGCTCTGAGTGTTGATAACTTGAAATCAGCAGCAATAGATCTTGGAGTAGTACTTGGTGGCGCCGCTGTTGCTTTTGAAGGAAATGATGTCTTTGGGGCAGCGATATCGGGGGCAAAGGAGTACGGACTGACATTATCGAATGCATGGGGAAAGATTCAAAGTCTTTCGAGTCAGACGGCAAGTTCTATCTCCGGAATCGGGAGTAAGCTGAAAAATATCAGTGTAGATTCGCTTACCCAAAAAGCGACCAAAGGAGTGAACAGACTAAACAGAACTTTTAAAGGTTTAGGAAAATCCATTGATTCATACGGAGGAGATGTAGCTTCGGCTTTTGAAGCAATTTCAACTAAGTTTAGTGACAAAGGTATTGCTGTGTGGGAGAAATTTGCCGCTGTCGGAGAAAAAGTTTCTAAATCAAGCTCAAAAATGAGTAGCAGTTTAAAAAAACACATCAAATCCGCATCAAATACTATCGGGAATTTTACAGAAAGAGTATCTACGATCGCAAAACCTTTTGAAGGAATTTTTTCCGGTATAGGTTCCGGAATACAGAAATCTGCCGGAATAGGAATAAAAGCTATGAACGGCATGGTATCTTCTCTCACATCTATAATGGGAGTTGCTATGTCCGCATTAGGACCGGCGGCAATAGTTGGAGTTGTTCTCGCTGGTATGGGAGTACTGAATAGCCGATTTGGAGGAGAGATAGACTCTCTGATCCAGACCGTTACAACAAAAGGGCCACAAATCATAGGAGAACTTGTGAACTCTATAACAAGCAAACTTCCGGCACTGATGCAGTCCGGTGCACAGATGATTTCTGGACTTATGGATGCGGTTACGGCGAATCTCCCATCGGTGATTAACGGAGGGGTTCAGATCATCAATTCGTTAGTCCAGGGAGTCGGTGCGAATATCGGTACGCTTCTTCCATCAGCAATAAATCTTGTATCAACGTTTGCGAGAGGTATTGTAAGCGCTCTGCCGCAGCTTTTACTTACCGGGATGAAGTTCCTACAGAGTCTGAGCGAAGGCGTATTGAATAATATCGATTTGATTGTCCGCTCTGCTTCTGGAATTGTACAGAGCTTTGTAGGAAGTGTAATGAGTAATCTTCCGAGCATTATCACCGCAGGTCTTCAGATACTTACAAATCTTGCGCAGGGGGCGGTTCAGGCAATGCCACGGCTCCTTGTGGTGGGACTTAATGCGATTACAACATTGATTACAGGAATCGCAGGACAGCTCCCGAGAATTTTGCAGACGGGTGTCCAACTGATCCAGATGCTAATACAAGGTGTTGTCCAGAACCTTCCAAGTATTTTGACAGCGGCTATACAGGCCATTACTACATTCGTACAGGGGATCGTTCAGAACCTTCCATCGATCATCTCTTCCGGGATCCAGATAGTAGGATCGCTCATTGGAGGTCTGATCCAGATGTTGCCTTCTATCGTGAGCGCAGGTTGGGAACTTATAAAATCATTGGGTTCTGGGATCATTGAGGCGATACCTAATATTATTACAGGAGCAGTGGAAGGGATAAAAGGTATCTTTTCAGACCTGTGGGGATTTATTACAGGGAAGAACAAGGAAAGCTCTGATAAAACGGCCTCAGATCTGGCGGTTATGACGGAGAATGTCAAAACCAGTGTGAGTACAATGGGGACAGATGTGTCCAGTAGTATTTCGACGCTTAATTCGAATACAGCCACCACAATAGGAAATCTTACGGGTAATGTGGAAAGTTCATTTGCAAGTATGAATGGAACGGCTGTTTCTGAGGCATCCAGAATGATGAATGGCGTGACAAATAGCTTGTCCGGGATGAACAGCTTGGGAAGCGCCGATATGAGTGGTTTGGCAAAAAATATTATTAGTTCAGCCGGAGATGCCAATGCTTCGGCCTCGGATGATATTTCTGATATGGCAAATAATGTTAATAATTCTATGTCTGATATTCAAAACAGTGTTACAAAAGGAATGAATAAACTTCCTACTGTTGCAAAGACATCTATGTCTCAATTTGCCAGTTCGTTGAGGGTTGGATTTAATCAGGCATTGTCTGTGTCAAAATCGAGTGTCACATCCATCGTTTCTTCCATGAGGTCTGGATATAGTGGTGCGTATTCCAGTGGTCGCTATATCGGCCAGGGACTTGCAAACGGTATGCGTTCGATGCTTGGAACAGTGCGTAGTGTAGCGGCGCAGTTGGCAGCGGCAGCGGATGCGGCAATCCGGGCAAAAGCCAGAATTCACAGTCCTTCTAAAGTATCAAAAAAAGATGGTGCTTACTGGGGAGAAGGATGGGTGCTAGGAATCTTAAGTAAAGTCAAAGATACAAGAAATGCTATTACGGAGCTTTTGTATATGCCGAAGATGGGCACTCCAGCTTTATCTCTGGCAGGCACTAACGGCCTGACTTTGAATGATGACTACGAGTATGGAGAACCAAATCATACATATACCATCTATGTTATATCCGAACTTGACGGAAAACAGGTTGCAAAGTCTACCGCTGTATATACGCAAAAAGAGCTAGAAAAACTGGAAAAGCAGAATAACCGGAAACACGGAATCAGATAAGGAGGGCATATGTACGATTTTATAGACATCACAGAATCACAAACAGGAAACGACATTCCCTCCGAGGCAATTAACGTGAATGGAGAGTATATTGAAGAACATCTTCCGGGCTACCGTACTTTATATACAGAAGGCAGGGAGATGCTGGAATCCGAAGTGACGGAGATTCAGATTGGAAGCCAAAATGGAACCAGATACCAATATAAGCGAGATACTCCCAGAGAGATCACGGTTCATTATCAGATTCTCAGCAGTTCACCGGAGGATTTCCGTAATAAATTCAATGAGCTGTGCAGGATCCTTGACCAAGAGGAAATGAAGATTATTTTCGCTGATGAGGATGATAAATATTTTATTGGTACAAAGACAAGCTTTGACGCTCCGGAACCGGGGCGTCTTAGCACGACAGGAAGTTATACAATATATTGTGCGGATCCTTATAAATATAGCGTAGCAGAAAAGAAATCGGAAAACAGCGGATCCACGCAAATTACACTGCAAAATAATGGTTCGAAGTCGGTTCCTATCAACATCAAAGCCACCATGAAGTCAGATAACGGCTACATCGCGTTTACCCTGGGAGACCGGTTCTACCAGATCGGGAAACCGGAAGAGGTAGACGGAAAGCATTATGAGGAGTCGGTGAAGCTGTTTGATGACCACTTGTATGAAGATAAAGGGTGGTTAGTAAACCAGGGGATCACCCCACCGGTTACATCTGAGCGGTTGCAGAATGGTGTTGTTAAATATGTAAAAGAGAGTACCAATGAAGGCTATGCGACGACAAAGGACTATGGAAGTGGTAATTCTTGGCATGGGGCATCCCTTACTAAAATAGTTCCGAAAGATGTAAATAACAAATATCCGGTCAACTGGAAAGTTGCGTACCGTTTTGACTTTAATACGGATGGGGCTGTTTTCAAAGGTGTACAAGTCGGGCATACTTCCGTGACAATGATCGATGAACATGACGACATTATCTGTTCTATTATTTTTGAAGATACTTCTCCGGTAAACGAGTATTATTACATGGCGGTATTTATCGGTAATAAAAATGTATGGCATACGGACAGTACATTCCCAATGGCAAAAAAAGGAGTTACAGCAAGAGGAGATTATGGTCCTGCTGTTACAGCGGAAAAAATAGGAAACCAGGTTACGATCCGGTTCAATAATTTCGGTATCTGCAAAACGTTTTATGTAGATAACCCGGAGGCGGAGCTGAGAAAAATTACATGGTATGGGGCAGCTTATAAAGATAACTTTCATACCGAAAACAATGTGTTGCGCGCGCTCCATGTGATAAAGCATAATGTCGAGCGGTATGAGGATATCCCGAACTATTTTTCCAATGGAGATATTGTAGAAATAGACGGGGCATCCGGAAGTGTTTATATTAATGATGCTTATGATACGGATGTGGCGGATATTGGCAGTCAGCCGCTTCTTCTCCCTCCGGGCCAGCATACATTGGGAATCATTACATCCAGTTTTGCGTCCGTACCGGATGTGGAAGTCACATACCAAGAGAGGTGGATTTAATGCAATGGTTTATTATCGGGCGGGATATGCATGTGCTGTGTACCCCGTCCACAGATTTTCCGCAGACACTTCCCATTGATGACAGCGGGGATAGTCTGGGACAGGAGATCTCTATCACAAATAACAGTGCGGTGGGGACCTATGATTTTACGACGGATCCCCGGCATCCGGATTCCGTATATATCACGGAGGGAAATTATATTGCGTTCCGGGATAAGTATGGCAAGGATCGGCTGTATACAATCATGTCCATCGAAGGAGATGAAGAATGGACCGTTCATTGTGAGGATATTGGATTGGATCTGATCAATGAGTATGCCGTTCCGTGGGATTATACAGCAAGATCCATTGAAGATACACTGAGCGTAGTGTTGCACGATTCCGGCTGGGAAATCGGAATCAATGAAGTGTCAAGCTACAAAAGGGCGACCAAATTCGAGGGGACTACAGACAGCCAGCTTACCCGGATCGGGGATGTGTGTAATCAGTTTGACGCAGAGTGCGAGTTTGCCATTGAAATGAAAGGCGCAAAGGTGACAAAGCAAGTCATCAACATTTACAAGACACTGGGGGAAGATAAGACCCAGCAGCGTTTCATCGATAACATCAACCTGATCTCCCTGTCCCGGTCCGGGAGCATCGAGGATCTGATTACCTGTATCCGGTGTTACGGGAAAGAGGACGAGAATGGGAATAAGCTTACGATTGCTGATATTAACTACGATGATGGGCGGTATTTCAGTCCGAAAGGCGAGCATCGGATTTACGACCGGGAGGCAAGGAATAAGTGGTCCCGGTTCCGCGCATATGACTATGAAGGTCAAGGCGAGTTTGACGGCTATATCGTTGGGACATTTGAGTACGACACAGATGATGCCAACGAGCTTTTAAACCGGGGACTGACAGAGTTGAAGAGCCGGAATGATGTGAAAGTGACGTATGAAGCAAGTCTGTATGATCTAAGGGCGGATATCGGAGATACCGTGCAGATTGCGGATAACCGGTTCCAGGAAAAAGTCTATCTTTCAGCCCGGATCCAGTCAGTGCGTAATCATTATACGGTCTCCGGACAGGACAGCGGGGTGCTTGCCAATTATAAGATCCTGACATCGAATCCGACATCCCAGGTGACGCAGATCATGGAGCAGTTAAAAGATCAGATTGTCAGTGTAAAATCTACCGAGATTACATACCAGATTGGCAGCTCTGGTGTGGAGCCGCCAGAAGGGCAGTGGGTGCCAAATCCGCCTCAGACCAGCCCTGGACAGTATTTGTGGACGAGAAAAACAACAACTTACACAAATGGCAGCCAGACAACGGAGTATTCTGTATCAAGAAACGGCGATGACGGAAAGGACGGAGAGGATGGGAAAGACGGAAGAGGTGTAAGATCAACCTCTGTAACCTATCAATCGTCTTCCAGCGGAACCACAATTCCTACCGGAGTTTGGAGTTCTTCGATTCCTTCAGTAAGTGCTGGGAAGTATCTTTGGACGAGAACAGTAATTGAATATACGGATGATACTTCATCTACCTTATATTCCGTGAGTAAAATGGGTGGAAACGGAACTGATGGGAAAGGGATAAAATCAATCACAGAGTATTATCTGGCGTCCGCAAGCTCTTCTGGTGTAACGACCTCTACATCCGGCTGGACGACAAAGATCCAGATGATTACAACAAGTAAAAAATATCTCTGGAATTATGAAGTTACCCACTATACGGATGACACAAGTACCACAACGTCTCCGTGCATTATCGGCGTTTACGGAGACGAAGGCGCAACTGGAAATGGGATTCAAAGTATTACGAACTATTATCTTGCCACAGCATCAGGGAGTGATGTTACAACAGATACTTCCGGATGGACTACAACAGTTCAGACCATAAGCGCGGCTAAGAAGTATTTGTGGAATTATGAAGTCGTTACTTATACAAATGGTAATCAGTCTGAAACAGCCCCGCATATTATAGGAGTTTATGGAGATCAGGGGAAACCGGGAAAGGATGGGCATGATGGAGAAGATGGTGTAGACGGAACGGATGGGATCAGCATGATCCTTTCAAATGAAGCCATTGCGTTGCCGTGCGATATCGAAGGGAACCCTCTTGATTACTCCCCGGCCACCGGAACAGCGTATGTCTATAAAGGAGCGTCGGATGTCAGTGCCAGTGCAACGTGGACAGTCTCCTGGAGCGGTATGACAGGAACATGGACGGCATCATCCCGGACGTACAAGGTAACGGGGATGACAGCGGATGTCGGGAAACTGACGATCAAAGCTGTATATTCCGGGATTACACTGACGAAAGTTTTTACGGTTACAAAGGCGTTGAAAAATATCAAGGTCAATAAGCTATCGGCGATCAGTGGAGTGCTTGGCGAAGTGACTACTGGAAAAATCACAAATACTTCCGGCGGTAAGAAAGCACTTGTGATAAATGATAATGCGGTCGAATTTTACGACTACACGACAAACGGAGAATTCTGCGGAAGAATCCGTGGCAGCAAGTTCCAAAATGACGGAGTACATAAGTGTATGCGGCATGAAGTGGAGTACGGAGTTGAGTGGGTAGGCAAAATTCCGGGATCATCAGATTATACGGATATGATGTATCTTTTTCCGGACGGTTTTGCACTTGAAGTCCCACTTTACAACTACGGGAGAAATATGACAAGAGTATTTAATAATCTTCCAGATGATACGCAAGGAACAATCGACCGTTTAAATGGAAGAATACAGGCATTTTCGGCATCTGTCAGCATATCAAAAGCGAATACCTGGGAGACACAGGTTGTGAAGTTTCCAAAAGCTTTTGAAAAAGCACCGATTGTAATTGTGCAGGCACAGACAGGGCAAAATGGGACATTGGTATGGGCTGACGGCGCTACTACTACGCAGTTTACATTGCACAAGTACCGGCCTAGTACGACCGCTTTTGGAATTCAAATAATAGCTGTTTCTGATTAGGAGGATATATGAGAGTATTGCATTTCTCAGTGAATGAACAAAATATAAAAAAATCTGGAGATTTCTCCGGTATTGTAAAAGGTTCAAAAGGATACCTGAAAGCAGAATTTTCTTTCGGATCTGAATGGAGCCGGAGAAAGGCAGCCGCTTCCTTTTTTACACAGGGAAAAGAATATGCAGTCCCGATCATCCGGAACCGGTGCATAGTTCCGGACGATGTGACAGACGCAGACTATTTCCGTGTGCAGGTTGTCGGTCTGGAAAAAGGACAGATCATCAAAACAAATAAAGTATTGGTAAGACAGGAGGGATAAAGTGACAGCAGAAGAATTATTAAAACAAATGTCAGCCGAACCGTTTGCGGAAGAGATGGTCTGTTGCGTTATTGATCCGGAAACAAGGGGCATTGATGTTCCGGCAGAATACCAACTTCTCGGTGTCGAATCTGACGAGAAAGTGGAGCGGATGTATTTCCAGTGCCCGAAGATTGTCGGAGACAATATTGACCTGTCCAAATTGGCTTTGCGTGTCAATTTCCGGAACGCAAACGATCAGAAAGATCAATACATTGTGGATGATGTAGAAATCTCTGGGGATAACATTACGTTTTCGTGGCTCCTTTCCAGACGAGTGACGCAGTATAAGGGTAACGTCAGCTTTATTGTGTGTGCGGTGAAAGCATCAGGGGAAGAGATTACAAATGAATGGAATACTACACTTGCAACAGCCCAGGTTTTGGAAGGTCTGGAAGCAGATATTACACTTCCGGAAGAAGATACGGATGTGGTAAAACAGTTAATCGCTGTTGCGACACAGAAAATTACAGATGTACAAAATGCAACTTCTTCCGCCAATACCGCGGCCAGCAACGCAGATATAAAGGCACAGGAGGCCGCCAACGCCGCCGAGGATGCCCGTGGAGTGATAGACCAGATCACGAAAGACAGTTATCTCCACACGACTACGCAGACGTTTGTAGATACGGTGAAAGCGAGTCCTACCGCATATGGAAACGCCATCCCGGAACAGATTGAGGGGTACATCAAACAGGATACGACAAAAGGGTTGAATATAATGCCCGACAATTACAGTTTGTTGTCTAATACAACGTGTAAAATTAGCGATAACGGAAAACTATTTCTTGTGACATCTGTTGGAACTAATGGAGCATCTGCTTTCGCAAGATTTAATCTTCCATTCACATTAGAGAAATTAAAAGGAAAAACTCTTTATGCGAGCGACTTTACGACAGAGAAGACGGGAAACGGAACTCCTAGAGTAACAATATTCAAAGAAAGCGGTGGAAATGGTTCGTTATCGTCCGTAGGAACGATTGGATCTGGCGGAAGCTTGAAGATTCCCGACACATTTGAAGAAAATGTGGATCATCTTTCGGTATATTTATATGCAAATAATCAACCGAATACATCTGCATCGGATTCGGTAACTTATAAAAACCTCTGGCTTTCTCTCGATTCACCACTTGAAACATGGGAACCCTACACTGGAGGACAGCCTTCCCCGAATCCTGACTATCCTCAGATTGTTCATGGTGTCGGGGATATGGGATTCTTTGATGGGGAGCTTGTGCTCGGAGCTTGGAATGATTCTAATGGCACGTTTTCACCCGACAATGACCTTTATGTATCTGGCTCAAATATCATACCTTGTAAACCGAACGATCAGATAATAATTGAATACGGAGTACAATTTCGTGCAACGTGGATTATATGGGTGAATAAAGATGGTTCTTTTATTTCATCGCAATTATTCCAGAATGTAAAAAGATGTACTGCTGTAGCTCCCACAAACTGCTACGGATTTAAGTTTTCAATAAGTGAAAAATCTAGTGTAGCGAATGTAGAAGCAACGAAAAGTATCCTTGTTTTAATCAATGATAAATACGCCGTATGTGTCAAATCTAAGGGAAAGAATTTGCTTAATTTAACCGGAGAAATACTATACAGCTTCGGAAGAGAAACTATTTTTGACAACCAAGTAACAATACGGCCGACTACAGACGGCAGGTCAGCTCCCGGAGTTTGGTTCGTTTTAGGTGACATTAAAAAGTTTTTAGGAAAAACAATATACGTCAAAGCTGATGCTATCCAGCGATCCGGTAATTATAATCCCCGAATGTTGTTAATGACGATAAAGGGTAATACATCCGTGCGTACCTATTTAACATATTCGTATAGCAAGGCCGGACAGGTGATGAGTGTTAAAATACCAGATGACTTGGATACAAACGAAGCATCTGATTTGGCTTTAAATATGTATGTAAATGACGGATCGTCGCAGGTGGATGCTGACGCATATGCGATATTTACAAATGTCTATGCCGGGTTGTCGGAACCCACTAACGAATTCGTCCCTTATCAGTCCAATGTAACGTATATCCCTGTCGATTACCCGCTGTTTGAGGGAGATAAGATCGTAAGGCGTAATGGGGAGTATAAGCTGTTAAGGAAATGGGAAATGGAAACTTTTGATGGTTCCGTGGTATGGGGTAAAAATAGTGCATCGGAAGATGATTATTTATATTATTATTCCAGATTACCAGAAAAAGATACCAGTGGGAAGCTCTATTGTGACCGTCTAAAACATATAAAAAGTGCTGATCTGGGAATTGGCGTTCAATTATCATCGTATTATCCGAAAGCGTTATATGTTCGGTTGAGTGCAAACGAATTACCGGTGAACGATATCGAACATTTTTCTGAGTGGATTCAGGAACATCCGCTTACTTTTGTCTATCCGCTCGCCACACCAACCGAAGAACCCCTTTCATCCGAAGCCATGAAAGCCCTATACAGCATCATGGCATGTGATGAGGAAACGGAGCTGACGATTGTCGGTGTTCCGTCGGATGCGGAAATCCAGAATCAGTTTTTATTGCCACGAAACGAGGACGGGGCTTTAAACACAACAGCGTATTGCACGGCCAAGAGGAATGAAATTGCATTGGAAGAGCTGGAAAACGCAACAGCCGCAAGATTGTCGGCATTGGAAACACAGGCATTGCAGGAGGTATAAAATATGTATGAGATTATCAAACAGGTTATCTTGTCCGGTGACTATGAGTTGTCGGACATGCTTAACAAGATTAAGAAGAATTGCGTCCGGGGAGATATCACGGACGAGCAGGAAACGGAATTGATCGCACTTGCCCGTGAGCACGCTACACCGGAAAACAGCTATGCTGGTATCCAGTCTCAGGTTGACTACATGATGGAGCTTTTAGCGGAGACAATCGGCACGGTCACAGGCTTAAAACAGGACGTGGAAGCAATCAAAAAAGCTCTCGAAGAGGGCGGGACAGATATTCCAGAACCGGAGCCGGAACCAGAACCGGACAAGTACCCGGAATATAAACAGCCTACAGGAGCGCATGACGCTTATTACAAGGGTGATGGCATTACTTGGAAAGGCGAAAAATATGATTGTATCGCACCAGATGGAGTGGCAGTTGTGTGGAACCCTGACGAGTATCCGGCGTACTGGCATAAGGTGACGGAGGAACCACTCTATTTGTAGCAAGTTTACAGGTGTAAAAGAATAATTTTAAATTTTACGATGTAACGAGGAAAAATGAAGATTTATGATTTTACCATACTGGAATTAAATTATTTCCGGACATATTGTAATTTTACAGACGACGAGCGGACATTGTTTGAGTATAGAGCTAAACAATATCCGCTCGAATACTGTGCTGAGTTAATGAATGTGAGTATATCCACAATCAAAAGATTAAGCAGAAAAGTAAATAACAAGATTATTCGTGTATGCTGATACTTTTTTGATACTTATATGAACTGTTTGAATCACATCCTTGGTATTATACTTCAAGCATAAAGACAAGGAGGCAAGCAGATGCAGTATTTTAATCCTTATTATCAGCAACCAGTACAACAGCAATATAACCCTTTACAGCCTCAGTATGACAGGCTTGCACAGATGCAGGCGCAATATAACCAGCCTACTTTTACACAACAGCCAAGCCTTAATGGGGAAATTGTAGACAGTGTTGACGTTGTACGTGCGAAAAATGTGGATATGTCTGGCAACCCTACATTTTATCCTAAGTCAGACATGACAGAGATCTACGCAAAACAGTTACAAGCTGACGGTACAAGCCGGATCATTACTTATAAAGCAGTTATGCCAGATGATCCCAAGCCAGTTGAACAGTCATCTGTAAACTTGGAAGCAATGCTGTTACAGATTAAGAATGATCTTTCAACTGAGATCGCAGGATTAAAAGAAATGATTCAAAGTGAGCCTCCTAAGACACAAAGAGGAGGATCGCAAAAATGATGAATCCGGTACAATTTGTAAAAATGATGCGTGGAGGAAATCCGCAGAAAGTAGTCATGGATATGATGCGAGAGCAGGCTGGAAATAATCCGGTTATGCGAAACGCAATGCAAATGGCAGAAAAAGGAGATTCGGAAGGAATCGAAAAACTTGCACGAAATCTTTGTAAAGAACAGGGAATCGATGCGGATGAAATGGTAAATAAGATTAAATCTCAATTTGGTGTTTAACATCGTACAATATAGCAGACAGCCCGGGATGTCTCTAATTGTAAATATATTGCAAAAGGAGACAAAAATATATGATGAGTTCAGGTATGAGTGCAGCGGATGTAGCTGTGCTTACAGGTAATGCCGGAAATTCCCGTGGCTGTAATGATGGATTCGGCGGAGAGGGTTGGGGATGGATTTGGCTTATCCTTATCTTCGCAATTTTTGGAGGCTGGGGAAATGGTTTCGGCGGATTTGGAGGAAACGGCGGAGGATTTAATACTCCTGGTTTCCAGGGATACGCAACACGTAGTGATATAGATTCTGCGCTCTCTACTCAGGGTATTGAGTCTGGAATCAATGGAATTGGAACACAGCTTTGTAATGGTTTTGCTAGTGTTAATTCCAATATTAGCAATCTTGGCTATCAATTACAGGATTGTTGCTGCCAGACACAGAGAGCGGTCGACGGTGTGAATTATAACCTTGCCGCACAGACAAACATTTTGCAAAATACCGTAAATAATAATGGAAATGCAATTCAGCAGGCTCTTTGCAGCGGATTTAGGGATGTGATCGACGCACAGAACGCCGGAACACAGAGGATCGTTGATCTGTTTACTCAGGACAAGATCCAGTCTTTACAGACTGAATTACAGTCCGCACAGCTCCAGCTCAGTAATGCAGCGCAGACAACAAACATTGTCAACGCATTGCGTCCTACACCAGTTCCGTCTTATCCGGTAATGAGTCCGTATACGTCTATCATCAATCCTACGGGATTCACATTTGGCGTAAACGGCTGTGGATGTAATACGTGTGGTTGTTAAATAGTATCTTCCCTACGGGAACTTTGAGAAACGATCTCAATGTTACTATTGCCTATTTGGGGATAGATACTAGGTCTATCCCCTTTATTTTTGTATAAAGGAGATAATAATATGATTGAATTACTTAACCCGACGCCGCAGACCGTAGCGCCTGGACAGGGCGTTGTTTATTCCGAAGAAATTTCAAGTAAATGTTCCGCAGAACGCCACAGAGCCGGAAGCGCCCAGCTTACTCTTGTTAAACCAGGACGCTATCTTGTTGGATTCAGTGGAAATGTAGCAATTCCGGCAGGTGGAGTAGTTGGCGAGGTGTCTCTTGCCATTGCATTAGATGGGGAGCCAATCACTGGATCAGTGATGCGAGCCACTCCGGCGGCAGTATCTGAATACTTTAATGTAGCTACTCAGCACTATATTGATGTTCCGTGTGGATGCTGTCAGACGGTGACTGTACAGAACACAGGTGTTGCAGCCGTACAAGTTGATAATCCAAACCTTACAGCAGTCAGGGTATGCGGTTAGGAGGTGCTGAATATGAGCGAACATTACGAATTAATCAAAAAGATTAAAGATATTGCAAAGCAGGACATTGAACAGATGTCGGCAAACGGATATGACAATATTGACCGGAAATGCTTTGGTGAATCAGTAGATATTTTGAAAGATGCGATGCAGATGGAGTATTTTTCCGCAGAAACAGCAAAAGCCTGTCTGGAAAAAGAATACATGGAGATGATAAAAATTCCTAACAAAATTATGGAGGGCGAGCTGACGAAACGGATGGTGGAAGACTATGACGATTCCGAAAATGACCGATATGGATATCGTGGACGCGCCAGAAATGGAAGGTTTGTTCATCGTTCCGGGCGTGGACGTTCTGCTGGATATATGCCATACATGCACATTCCGGAAGAGTATGAAAATGACTGGATGGAAGATGAATTTCCTCCGATGATAACCGGCTATAGAATGGGATATCCTAATCGGGATGACAGAAACAATATGGACGGAAATGGATGGAGCGGAAACCGGTCTAGAGATCATTCAAGATATGGATATGAACCGGAACGAAAACGATCGAAATATGGTGACGCTTATGATCGATACGATAACTACCGTAGGCATTACACCGAAAACAAAGATACGGAATCCAAGAAAAAAATGGAGGAATCCATGACCGAAATCTTTAACGATATGGAAGATATGGTGGAAAGCGTGATGAAATATGCAGATGCATCGGAAAAACCGGCGCTGAAACAGAAAATTGTTCAGATGGCACAGAAAGTACAGTCGATGAATTAATGGATAAGAGCCTTAGCAATACAGCTAGGGCTCTTTTTGCGAGGTGAAATAAATGAAGTTTCGAATGAATGGGATCTTATGGACTGTTCGATTTGTACATCCGTCTGATCCGATTTTGATTGACAGGACAGGTAAAAAGACTTGCGCTGTTACAGATCCAGATACCATGTCAATCTGTTTGTCAGGCGACTTATCTGGTTCGTTTTTAACTACTGTAGTTCTCCATGAACTAGGGCATGTGATGCTTTACAGCTACGGCTACTTAGAAGATATACACCGTATGTGTAAAAAGAGACATTGGATCGAGATGGAAGAGTTTATCTGCAATTTAATCGCAGACAGGGCGAAAGAGATCTTTTCCAGAGCTTATGAAATTGTCGGAGATGAAGCAATACATTTTGTACCGATCTATTTAGAAAGGGTAGCAATTTAGTATGTAAATTAAAAAAGGAAGTGATATTGTGACAGAGATCAGAGCTAGGCCGTAAACCGGTCTTATTTTTGTGCAAAAAATGATAGGAGAGAAGTGGGTATGAATACTCAGTGGATTGCGCTTATAATATCGCTGTTGGGATTTTTGGCATCAGTATATTACAGCAATAAAAACAGCAAAAAAACAGATATAGATGATGCAGTGAAACGAGCGGAACTGAATACTAAAATCAGTACAAAACTGGATAATATTGCCTCTGATGTACGGGAAACATCAAAAAATGTTGACAGACTGAGGGAGGAAATCGTGGAACATGGAAGCCGGATCACGGCTGTGGAGCAGTCCGTTAAATCAGCACATCACAGAATTGATAAGTTGGAAAAAAGTGAATAAAAGGAGGAGTGACTTATGGTAGAAGCGATGCAGTTGGATATTTTTAAAATGGTGATGGAGAATCTCAATCTCCTGATTTTTGTGGCAGGGGTTATCTGTTTCCTGACCGTTGTGATTACCCAGGTGACAAAAGGACTGCCGGGACTGCGCAGCATCCCGACCGATTTACAGGTTCTGGTGCTGTCTGTGGCGTTTACCCTGGTGGCGTACTTTGCCTATGTGGATATGACGGGCTTCCCGGTGACATGGTACTTTGTCATTGCCATGATCGTGATCGGATTTGTCCTGGCACTGGTAGCGACCAAGGGCTGGACCTATGTGGCAGATCTATTCTGGAGATTCCAGCACAAGGGGGATGATGCAGATGCGGACGAAGAAGAATAAATTACTGAAACGAGGAAGGGCGGTTGCGTTGGCAGCCGTCCTTTTCTGTACCCTAATTTTTGGGACAATGGCCGTGGTGCCGCCGATCCGGGCGGAGGCGGCGTCCATCAACGGATTGCCGATCAACCAGAAGCTTCAGACCATCAATGCGTCCAGCCGGTACGGGAACGGGATCAAGTACATCGTAGTGCATTATACCGGGGCTCCGGGAAGTGCCGCAAACAATGCGACCTATTTTTCAACTGGATACCGTGGGGCGTCCGCCCACTATTTTGTCGGGTATTCCGGAGAGGTCTGGCAGAGTGTGTCTGACAGTCTGGCGGCCTGGTCGGTAGGCGGCAACAAATACCCAGGCACAAAGGGAGGAAGCGTCTATGGGAAATGCACCAACTACAACAGCATCAATATTGAGATGTGTGTAAGGACGTCCGGGAGCCGGAGTGATACGTCCAAGGACTGGTACTTTGAAAACGCCACGATCAACAGCACAGTGAAGCTGGTGCAGGGGCTGATGAAGAAGTACAATGTTCCCCTGTCCCGTGTGGTCCGGCACTATGATGTGGTCGGGAAATACTGTCCGAATCCGTTTGTACTGAACGACGACCCGGTAACATGGAGCTCTTTCAAGAGCATGGTAGCCGGGGACAAAGATCTGCCGCCGGATACGGGAAGTTCCAGTACATCCGGCAAACCGTCTGCTCCGTCCACTGGAGGAGCTGTGTCCGCATCCGGAATCAATGTCCGGTATCAGGCATATGTGAATGGGCAATGGCTGCCGTGGGTGACAAACTATAATAATGTCAGTTCCGACGGCTACGCCGGGATTCCGTGCAGGGCGGTCACCGGACTGAAAGCGTATACAGTTGGCTCCCAGTCCGCAGTTGGAAATTTACAGTACCGGGTACACCTGAGAGGAGGCCGGTGGCTGCCGTGGGTGACGGACGCATCCGGAAAGGCTCCGAATGATTACGCCGGGATCTATGGACACGTTATCGACGGAATCCAGGTAAAGCTTGTCAACAAACCGGGATATCATGCGGAAGTCAGAGTACAGCTCACCGACCGAACCGGATGGCTTTCCTGGTCCAGCCAGTACAGCACGGGCGCGGATGCCTACGCCGGGATTTATGGAATTGGGATTGACCGAGTACAGATCCGGATTGTAAAAAATTAAAGAAAGAAGTCATAAGGCGGGGAGAAATCTCCGCCTTTTGCAATACATGGAGGTCAAGAAGATGAATGAATTACAGATTTTCAAAAGTGAAGAATTCGGAGAAGTCCGGACAGTAACTATTAACAATGAGCCGTGGTTTGTGGGTAAGGACGTAACAGTGGCATTAGGGTATGTGGACACAAAACAGGCAATCAGGGTAAATGTAGCCGATGAAGATAAAAAGCATTTGCCTAAGAGAGCATTTGGAGGGTGTACATCTACAACCTCCGAAATTAATAATAACGGGGCGATTGTCATTAATGAATCTGGATTATATGCGCTTATCTTTGGAAGTAAGCTTGAATCAGCAAGGAGGTTCAAACACTGGGTGACAAGTGAAGTCCTTCCAGCAATCCGAAAACATGGCGGATATATGGCAGGGCAGGAGAACATGAGCGATGATGAACTTTTGGCAAAAGCCTTGATGGTAGCACAAAGCAAGATCGAGGAAAACAAAAAACAGATCGAGGAAATGAAACCACATGCCGTACTGGGAAAAGCAATTACAACGGCAAATACGTCAATTCTTGTGGGTGATCTTGCAAAGATTCTAAAACAGAATGGAATCGAAATCGGAGCAAAACGTCTTTTCCAGTGGATGCGGGAGAATGGGTATTTGATTAAACGAAAAGGGACGGACTGGAATTTACCAACACAGCGTAGCATGGAACAAAATCTGTTTGAAATCAAAGAATCAGTGCACATAGACGGGAACGGGTGTAACAGAATTACAAGAACACCTAAAATCACAGGAAAAGGTCAGGAATATTTTATCAATAAATTCCTGATTTAAGAACGAAAAGTTTTTGAAGAATCCCTCCGGGGCATACACTTCGGAGGGAGAAAATATTGTATCATCTTTGGCTTTTCTTTCATCCTAATAATGTTTTCTTATTAATCTTTACATTTTTGTTTGTAACAAATTTGTGACAAAAGTACTGGAAAACGGCGTAAATACGTTATATTTTTATAAAGCCGGATTAATTCTAATAGAATTTTAGAAACACCGAATTTTAGGGGAATACCGGGAAAACGGTATAAATTCGGTGTTTTTAATTAATGTCTCCTAATGATTCCGGTACTCACTTAAGCCCTTTTTTTATAATCGTTTGCGACACGTTTGTAACACGGTATCTTTTCTATCTCTTTCCTCAAATCTTCTAAGCTTCTGTGTCCATAGATGGAATTAGTAATGTCACGAAAACTATGCCCCAACATTCGTTTTCTGTCATTTTCGCTTACTTTGTATTTTTCACATAACATAGAAAAGGTGTGTCTGCAATCGTGGGCCGTATGTTTTCCAATACCTATACTTTTAAGAAATTCTGAAAGAGATTTATTAAAAGCGCTGTATGATATTCCCATGAGAGATCCTTTCTCATTTAGCCGATCTTGTACGATAGGGAGTATGGAAGAGTGGATGGGAACAATCCTATTTTTCCCGGCATCTGTTTTTAGTCCCCCTGAGAAGCATCTTTTTTCTAAATCTACGCTAATTACAGATAATTCACCAATGCGATAGCCAGAATAGCACATAATTAGAAGAAGCTGGGCAATATAGTTATCAGCATGTTCCCAAAGCCTTTCCAGGTCACGTATATTAAACGGAACTCCGTGTTCATCATCGTCTGGAATGTTAATCCTTAAAAGCTCTGTAGGATTTTTTTCTACTAGATTTTGCGCCAATGCATAACGATATATTTGCTTTAAAAGAGAAACGATTAATTCCAAACTGGCATGTTTTAACTGGCAGGAGTCCACAATACGCTGAAGCTGTTCATATGTTATTTCTCCTATTTTTTTGTTATACAAAGTTTTGCAGTTATTATAAGCTGTTCTTGTTGCTTGTTTAGAGCTTGCGGAGTATTTCTTTTTCCCGTTAAATTTCCAGTTATAAAATTGGTCATACAGCTCTGAAAACAGCAATTCTTGATCGTTGGAATTTGAGCGAACTGCTACGTTATAATCTGACAGGATTCTATTTGTAAATTCGGCTAGGTCTCCATCTTCCTGCCCTCTTAATTGTTCCAGATCTTTTTCCATACCCGGTTTATATGTTCCGGCTTTATACGCTGTCAATACAGCAAATCCAACATACCAGTCTGACACATAGCAGAGTGCTTTTTTCATAATCGGTTTTCCATCTACTGTAAATTCTGTAACTGGTGGATGTACAGAGTACGGGTTTCTCCTGTTCCCGGATAGTTTGCGGATCGTTCCGTAACCGTTCGGAAGGTTCGGATGCTTTTTCTTGTTTGCCATAAAACATCATCTCCTTTTCATTTTGGACATAAAAATAACAGCCAGCAAGAACGTGTGTTCCGCTTGCGGTGGCTGCCCGAAGATGATACAATATGTTTGACTTAATGTGGGGTATCATCTGCGGATGTATTCCGTCTCCGTCCCAGTGTTGGTAGCGCCGGGACGGTTTTTCGTTCAGTCTTAATATACATTAAATGAAGTGACTTGCGGTGAATCTTTTGTCCCGGTCACTAGCGCTTCACAAGTTCCGTCAGCTTCTGCGCCAAACATATTAGTAACCGTACATTCTGCTTTTAGATACCAAGTATTTTCATCGTGTGCTTCTTCAGCTATTTTCCCCATTAAATAGTGTAGTTTAAAACCATAAGGGAATTGTGATTCCCCATAATTTTTTGCTGCAACCCAGCAGTTTGCAGCCGGGAGCTTGTCATTCAGCGAGTCAGTCATCTTTTTTGTTTGCAAAACAGAGTTAGCTATTAATTCCACATATGCTTCCTTTTTTTCTGTATCAACCTTTACAGAATCCACACTGTAATCACCAGACATATCCGTTATTAAATCTGTGAAATCAACTCCATCATCCTCGTATTTAACTGTATATCCTAACTCATTAGATTTTTTCATAAAATCAGATACTGGCTTTTCGGAATATGATTCAAGTGTTTCCTGTTCCTCTTTTGCTATTTTCTTTGCTTCTTCAGCTTTTTTTGCTTCTTCGGCTTTCTTTTCCTTTTTAACTTCTTCTTGCTTTGCAGAATCTTCTGATTTCTCACCTGATCCACCGCAAGCCCACAATCCACAGGCCATAACACTAGCAAGCATCATTGCAACAATTTTCTTTTTCATTTTCCATTCCTCTCTTTCTCTTTTTTGAGAAAACCCAAACCCTTTATATAATCGCTTATGCGGTTATATCTTATAAATATCTTTTTGCAACTTCTATCAAGCGTTCTCTGTATTTGTATATATCGTTCAATGAATCTATGTATACTCTTTCAAACTTTTTATTTTCGTCAGGGATAAGAAGCTGTTTGTTTTTAGTGTCGAGGTTAAGTCGACAAATCGGTTTTCTATTATTGTTCTTGTACAGAATTCCAAAATAACTTTCTGTGTCTCTGTGAGCAATGTCTTCTACAGCAATAACCCCTACAAGTAATCCTCGGATAATATAGAAAGCTTCAATTTCATCTTCTGTAGTTACAATTTTTGAAGATGAAATTTCGGTAGTTTCAGCAGGAGCTTCATTTTCTTCTGTTTCTGGCGTAAGAGCAGATGAAATTTTGTTATTTACGATTTCATTAACAAACGAGGAAAAGGCTCGTTTAACAAGGGGAGTGAATTTATCTATAATCCTTTGATTTTTTTGCCCGTCATATATATTTGTTAATATAAAACGAACAAAATCTTCTGATGGTGTATCAAATTCTTTTAAAAGAATCCCCTTTATTAAACTGCTGTACTTAAGCTCTTCGGCCGTGCTGAAAATTTTTTCTTTGTCAAAATTATCTTTGCAGAATTTTTTGAGCTCATTGATTGAAGAATCCTTAAGGTTAAGAATATCGAGTTCTAAAAATGGAACTAAATCCATTTTGTTTGATTCTTCCAAATCTGTATAAAAACGATAAATTATACCATTTGTTAGAATTCCAAATTTAGCCGAAGTTGTTCCAAAATATCTAAAAAGTTGAGAAGAATGTTTATCTAATTGTTCGGAACAACTTTTACACTCTATGAGTATTGTAGGACTACCATTTTCAAGAATAGCATAGTCAACTTTCTCCCCTTTTTTTATTCCTACATCGGCTGTATATTCTGGACAAAACTCTGTTGGATTAAATACATCGTATCCAAGAATTTGAAATAATGGTACGATCAGAGACATCTTAGTAGCTTCTTCTGTAAAAATACTATCTTTAATTGTTTCTACACGTTCAGAAAATTGTTTAATTGATTCAATAAATTCCATGTACTTTTACCTCTTTTCTATATATTTCCTACGTGTTTTTTTTTAGAATTCCTTTTTAATTATTTATAAGACATTCCGTGCGCTTCACACTCTATTTCCTGAACATCATATTTCTCAAAGTCATTTTCAAATATATGTTTTAATGCGTGTTTGTAAGCATTTAATCTACCTATATTCGACAATTTTGCATTGATTAATACTGTATAGCTTCCATCTTCATTTTGTATAACCATTTCATTTCCGCAATTCGGAAAATTTATAATATTACAATTAACATCCGGTGTCATCGATATTTCCACGTTCCTTTCTCTTGAGAGCAAGAGCCATGTTGTGTAATGCGCGGAGGTCGTCAGGCTCCATATCTTTTTGAACATCAAATAAAGCACGAAGTTCTTTATTTTCAAATATTTCTTGGGCCACTTTTGCGGTCTCATCGTTTAGATAATACGTTTCGCCACCTTCCTTTTCTTCGCCTGTCATTAAATATTCTACAGATACTCCAAAGTAGTCTGCAATCTTTTTAGCATTGTCACTTCTTATCAAGTTCCTTCTGCTTTTCCAGTTACTAAATGTTGACTGGCTGATCCCAGTTGCTTTTGAAACTTGGTATGTTGTAACATTGAACTTTTGTAGCAATATCTCAAAAACTTCGTACATTTTTTGTGCTCCTTTCACAAAAAACGCAATACTACACAAAATGGAATCAAATGCTATTGACTAATTCATAAATGGTGGTATAATAAAACCATACTTCACGAAATGGTAGCAAAATAAAAAATAATTCCAAAATGAAATGCGTTTTTAAATTGTAATACTTTCAACTGGTAATTGAAGTATATCACATATGTGAAGTATATACAATAGCATATTTGCAGGAGGGAGGATTAAAAGTGTACGAAAAATTTGCCGAATTATTGGAGAAAACTAACAAAACAGCTTATCAAGTATCGAAAGATACTGGAATAGGAGAGAACGTCCTTTCTTATTGGAAAAACGGAAGGAGCCAACCGAAAGTGGACAAGCTCAAAATCCTAGCCGACTACTTCGGCGTGAGCATTGAGTATTTTCTGGAGTAGGGAGGAGATGGTGTGAAGTGAAAAAATACTTTGGAGAATATATAAGGGATCAAGCAATAAAAAATCTGCTATCCGCACAAGCGAGGATAGCAGAAATAGGAAGTGCGTCAGAAGTCATATCTTTGACAAAATTTGTTTTAAAAATTTCTAATAAATTCGACAATGTATTGCTTGATTTCGGGTTGGAACATTGTGATGAAAGCGCAGAGCAGCCACCAGATGAGAAAGGAGAGTGATGGAGAATGGATGTAAAAAATCTTGACAGTGTTTCCAGAGAAAAACAGAAAGCAATTTTAAATAATGTCATTTTTCGATGTATGATTGAAAATCACATGACATTGGA
>ENA-OWPP01000461-OWPP01000461.1-human-gut-metagenome-genome-assembly--contig:-NODE-461-length-46964-cov-8.211217_pt1 | contig 46964 bp, 40 predicted proteins | sample MGYA00248265_ERZ651848 | MGnify/ENA primary metagenome ERZ651848 (study PRJEB26924, sample SAMEA4378233) | human gut metagenome | biome: human gut; feature: human-associated habitat; material: faeces...
TCTGAATTGATTGAATTGTTCGAAGGTGTTCGTGACGCGGCTTACACCATCATCAACAAAAAAGGTGCTACATACTACGGTATCGCTGTTGCCCTTGCTCGTATCACTAAGGCTATTCTTGATGATGAAAATGCGGTTCTTCCACTTTCAGTATTCCAAGAAGGTCAATATGGAATCAATGATGTCTTTATCGGTCAACCAGCTGTTGTTGGAGCACACGGTATTGTACGTCCAGTAAACATTCCATTGAATGATGCAGAACTTCAAAAAATGCACGCTTCTGCTAAAGAATTGAAAGCAATTATTGATGAAGCATGGAAAAACCCTGAATTCCAAGCAGCATCTAAAAACTAATCTGATTGGAAAAGACTCTCATACTTTGAGAGTCTTTTTTGAGCTATGAAAATAACAAAAAAGGCTGGGAGACTTCTCAACCTTTTCTTCTTTCCACCCTGAGGGAATCGAACCCCCATCTCAAGAACCGGAATCTTACGTGATATCCATTACACTAAGGGTGGCAACTGTTATAGTATATCAAATTCTTGAGAATTTTACAAGTAAAAAAGAGAGTGGGACAGAAATCGGTAATTCGTTAGAATTCGATTTCGTCGTCCCACCTCCGCACAGTTGAGTAGGGCTGTAAAAGCTGATGAAATCAGCGTAGTAGAGCCCACTCAACCACTGCGTCTTGCTCGACAATCCAAAAATAATTGAGAGGCTAGGACTTTTGTCCCAGCCTCTTTTCAATATTACAATTCGATATCGCCAAACAAGTCAGCCATTGAGAATCCAGTTTGAGTTTCTGGAAGATCAAAGTCACGTTTTTCTTGTTTTGGACGACGTGGGCGAGATTGACGTTTTTCTTGTTTTTCGCCTTCTTCTTGAGCTGGACGTTCTTCAAGAGCTTTGATAGAAAGTGATACACGTTCATCTGCTGCATTTACTTCAAGAACTTTAACAGTTACTTCTTGTCCAACTTTAAGAACATCTTTTGGATTTTCAACACGTTTGTGTGAAATTTGTGAGATGTGTACAAGACCGTCGATACCTGGCAATACTTCAACGAATGCACCGAAGTCAGTCAAACGTTTAACAGTTCCTTCGATAACATCACCAGCAGCCAATTTTTGTTCAACGCCATCCCAAGGTCCAGGTGTTGTAGCTTTCAATGAAAGTGATACACGACCTTCTTCTTCGTTCAAGTCAAGAACTTTCACTTGGATTTCTTCACCAACAGTTACAACTGATTTAGGTGATACGTTGCGTTCGTGTGACAATTCTGTCAAGTGAACCAATCCATCAACACCACCAAGGTCGATGAAAGCACCGAAGCTTGTGATACGTGCAACTTTACCAGTTACGACATCACCAACGTTCAATTTACCAAATACTTCTGCGCGTGCTGCAGCTGATTCAGCTTCAACAACTTCACGACGTGAAAGGATAAAGCGGTTTTCTTTTGGATCTACTTCTTTGATTTTAGCATCAAATTCTTGACCTACGAAACGTTCAGTGTTACGTACAAAACGAGTATCAAGCATTGAAGCTGGAATAAATCCACGAAGTCCTTCAAATTCTACTGAAAGTCCGCCCTTAACAGCGCGAGTTCCTTTAACAGTAACAACTTCTTCTTCACGTCCAACCAATTTGTCCCATGCTTTGCGAGCTTCCAAACGTTTTTTAGATACAAGGTAAGTTACTGTATCAGTATCTTTACCAACTACTTGACGAAGAACAAGCAATTCAAGTGTTTCACCTGGTTTTACCAAGTCGTTGATGTCAGCATCACGATCGTTTGTCAATTCGCGAAGAGTCAAGACACCTTCGACACCAGTTCCAGAGATTGCAACGTTAGCTTGGTTCGCGTCAACTGTCAATACTTCAGCAGTAACAACGTCACCTGGTTCAACTTGGCTAACACTGTTTAGCAAATCTTCAAATTCATTCATCTAAAAAATCCTCCAACAATCAAGTTTTCTAAAACTTGACATACTTATAATTATTTTTCCTAAGCAAGCACTCGCAATGAGATCAACTACAATCTTTAACGACTCATCCTAAAAGAAATAAAATACCTAGATAGATATTTTATCACTTATCTGATATTACCTAAGAACTGGGGTAGCTGGATTCGAACCAACGCATGAGGGAGTCAAAGTCCCTTGCCTTACCGCTTGGCTATACCCCAAAAGACTCTTACTATTCTACAGAAAAACTAGTTGGCTGTCAACACTTTTTTAAACTTTTTTCAAAAAAAGCAACCGGAAATACCGATTGCTAGGAGTTAGGAGATTTCATCATCTAAGTGGCCTTAGATTGATGATTAGAGGTTGAAGCAACCTCATATGAAAAAAGAAAAGTTTTAGGATGATTTAATTATATGTTTTCCTAGAAATAAAGTCAAAAACTTTGACTCGCAAAATAAGAGATGATTTGCGCATCCATAATTAACCTTTTCCAAGTCCTAAAATAGATTTATTCATCATCCTGTGAAACCAAATGATGTCTAAAGGCATAAACGACAGCCTGAGTACGGTCATCAACATTGAGTTTTCCTAGGATATTAGACACGTGAGTTTTAACGGTTTTCAATGAAATGAATAGCTCGTTAGCAATGGTCTGATTGTCATAACCCTTAGCCAAAAGTGCCAGGATATCACGTTCACGTGCCGTTAAGTCATCGTGTAGGTCCGGGTGGCTATCGTGGTATTTAATCTTATTGTCCACCTCAGTTTCGATAGCTTCTTCACCACGGTAAACCTTACGGATACTATTGAGAATCTCTGCCGCACTGCTAGTTTTAAGCATATAACCTTTAGCACCAGCTTCAATGACTGGATAAATTTTTTCATTGTCCAAATAGCTAGTCAAAACCAAAATCTTGGCTTCTGGCCATTCTTTGAGCAATTCCAAAGTCGCTTGAACACCATCTAATTCAGGCATGACAAGGTCCATTACGACGACATCTGGACGAAGTTCCAGGGCAAGGTCAACACCTTCCCGGCCATTGCTCGCTTCTCCAACCACTTCGACATCTCCTTGGAGATTCAGGAAACTCTTAAGGCCCAAACGAACCATCTCATGGTCATCGACCAAAATCACATTTATCTTATTCGACATTGTCTTCTCCTCTTAATATCGGTACACGAACATCAATAGATGTTCCTTTACCTTTAGCAGATAGGAACTGCACAGTTCCCGCCATTTCATCGACACGCTCCTGGATATTTTTCAGTCCATAACTCATCTCGTCAGTCGACGCATTTAAATCATAACCAACACCATTATCCAACATTTTCAATTGAATTTCCTGACTATTTTGATAGAGATAAACCTCTATCTGGCTAGCCTTGGCGTGTTTAAGAGTATTAGAGATAAACTCTTGGGCAATCCTAAAGAGATTATTTTCAATACGCTTGGGCACTTTCTTAACCATATCCTTGTAGACGACATGGATATTGGATTTATCGGTTAATTCCTTAAGAATCATCTGTAAGCCTTCTTGCAAGGTCTTGTTCTCAAGCTCTGTCGGACGAAGATGCAAAAGCAAGACACGCATATCATTTTGAGCATCCGTCAGCATGGCCTCAACCGCCTGAATTTGATTATGCAAATCTTCTTTACTTAGCTGGTCCGCCATCTGAGAAACACCAGATAGGATCATACTAGCCGCAAAAAGCTCCTGACTAACGGTATCGTGAAGGTCACGAGCAATACGTCCTCGCTCCTTCTTAATAATATCACGGCTTTGAAGAGCTTGGGCATTCTCAGTTTTCTGCAAGTCCTTAGTCAATTTACGCATCTTATGAGATAAACGCATCATATTCTTGTCTAACTCAATATCTCCCTGACGTTTGACTGGTTGATTATTGATAATGCGGCGCAAATCCTGATTGACTGATCGCATACTGTTATCATTGGCAATGGCCCAAAGAATATAAAGCAAAATGAGCAAACTCAGAACCACAAAAAACATGTTAAAAAGGAAATGGAAGACCTGAGATAGATTACCAAAAACCAATGAAAAGTTAAGGTTAAAGCTATCCATAACCACTAGGGTAACGCCAACCAGAACGACAACTGAATAAATCAGAATCAAAAATAGGTACTGTTTCTTCATTTGCGACGTACCTCCACTGGTCCAGCTCCCACATTGAGAATCAATTTCACTGTTCGATGAGCATGTTCATACTCCGCCCCCTGCAAGGTCAATCTTTCGTAACGGAGGTCGTACTCATCTTCATTGAAGAAGGTGACAGAGCTATAAATCGCTGATATATTAAGCTTGACGGAAACATCAATTGGTACCAAGATAGTCGTCGGACCATAAAGTTTCTGCAAAATCACAACATTATCTCGCCCCGAGACGATAACCTGGGTCAAATCAATCACATCTGTCCCAAAGAAACGAATGATATTGATATCATCAAAGTCATAGCGATCACTGACAGGTTCCATCCGAGTTCCAATCCACTGATTTCGCACAGCCTGAGGATCCAAGTCGTCTTCCTTGAATTGAATGAGAGCGTAGCGATTCTTTTTCTTGACCTGTGAAAAATGGTTAATCATGACATAGGCCACACCCACCAAAATCGCAAGCACCACATAGATATTCCACATGGAAACCAGAAAAAGTGAGATCAAGCAGATGGTCAAGACAAAGTCACTTTTGGATTCCTTATTAAAAAAGCGAACCGCTAACAAGGTCAAAACCAGTATGAAAATAAAACTGGTAATATCATTATTAAAAATGGTAATCAGGCCCAGAGTCAAAAGCAGGGCTTCCACCACTAAGAAAAAATTAAATTTGGTCATAAGGACCTCTCAAATAAAAGTATACAGGCTTCATTCTATCAAATTTTAAGGCAATTGACAAAAAGACCCAGTTTGAGCACTGAGTAACCAAGATAGAAAAGGGGCAGAAGAAAGCAAAAAAGTGCCTCCATTACAGGAAACACAGTCTTTCATTCAAAAATCTTTATCGTCAGTATCGTCCATTTTGCTTTTTATCATTAGCACTGTACTTCTGATTTCCTCCAGTATGACACGTTGCTCAGCTAACTCCTTCTCAAGCTCAGCTAATTTTCGTTCAGTCTGACGACCTGACCGCACAAAAATATTATTAAGAGAGCTAGTTAACAACCCTAGAGTGGCAATCCCACTAAACATGAGAATAACAGCGACTGCCTTACCTACAAGCGTTTTAGGGACGATATCTCCATAACCAACCGTAGTCACCGTTGCTACAGACCACCAAATAGCATCTATAAAATTATGGTGTTCTACTCGGGCAATAACAGCACTACTGATAAGAATGATAATACTATTAACTGAAAGTAGAAAATAAAAGCCATTTCTGCGATTGATACGATTGGAAATGTGCTTGAGCTTGCTACTCAAACCAATTAAGCGGGAGAGTTTGGCCAACCGAGCAAAACGACCGACCCTCGAAAAACGGAGGAAGGTAAAGACTTCATTATAGGGAATAATAGCCAACAAGTCCAAGAGATGTGTTTTCACAAAGATTCGCTTACGAGGTGCCAAGGAGAAACGAATCGCATAATCAATGGCAAATATGAGCGTTATAGACTGATCTATCACTCTGAAAGGTCGCCTTCCAATTGAAATTAAACCAACTAAATCAAAGATAACCAAGCCAATGGAAATCAGGGCCAGGACTGTTATGACAATATCGTAGGTAATGATATACCTTCTCAGTTTTCTACGGTTTCTCATAGCGTCTCTCCTATATGTGATCTCTTCATTATAAAAGAATCTCTGACCTCTGGCAAGCAGGCTTTTTAAGCTATCGACAAGATTTCTAGATAATAAAAAAGAGAGATTAAAGAACCTCTCTTCATTATGTCTAAGTTTTTTTAATCTATTGTAGCTCTGTGTGAGTAGCCTCTGTCGAGGTTTCAGTGCTTGAAGTTGTACTGTCAGTACTTGAGCTCGTTGATGACGAATGTGTCGTACTACTTGAGCTTGACTGAAGGTTTGAACTTGCTGTTGCAACCGAAACATAGAGAATCACTGTACCATCAACACTTGTACCAGCTTGTGGATCTTGATAAAGGACCTCCGTACTGCTAGGAATCTTATCCTTATCTAACTTAGCACCAGTATTATAGTCGTGGTACTCGATGCTACTACTTGAGATATTCTTACGATTCAAGGTTTGAACCGCTGTTGAAACCGTTAAACCAGTCACATCAGGCATGGTAACTGTCTTAGGAGTTGCCACACGGAACTTAATCTTAGCCTTACTATCCTTAGGATTGAAAGACTTGTTTTTCCCTGGACTTTGAGATAGGATTTCTCCCTCTTCAGCACTGTCGTCTTCGACATGCTGAATATCAATTTGGTCCTCAGAAACACCATAATTCGAAGTTAAGTCCTCAATGGCATCCTTATAGTTTTTACCCTTGTAGTCTTTCAAAGCGAAACCTTTACTACCAGAAGAAACATAAACATCAATGCTTGATCCTTCTTTTCGTGTGGTTCCAGCTGTAGGATCGGTCTTGATGACCTTACCCGTATCGACAGAGTCATCTTCCACTTCTTTGACTTCTCCTACCTTAAATCCAGCACCCTCAATTTTAGTCTGAGCTGTGGACAACTCCTGACCGACCACATTAGGTACTTGGACATTATCAGGATTGGTAAAGACTAAATAGGCAAAGATGATAATACCAATAAAGACAAGTCCTAGGAAAACCTTGAGTAAGGTTGAGAAGAAGTTCTTCTTCTTTTTCTTCTTAGCTGGTGTCGTTTTTTTCCTTGGTTGTTTACTTGGAGCAGGTGTAGGCTCTGATGGTTCAGCAGCAACGGCTTTTTTCTCAAGACTTGCTGATGGAACTGGATCAACCTTCGGCAAGGTCTTGGTATCCGTCATATCATCAAAGACTACCTTGGCATCGCGTCGATGACTAGGATGCAAACTCGTTACCAAGTCACGGCTCATTTCCAAAGTACTATTGTAACGATTTTCTAGTTTTTTGGCTGTTGCTCGAATAACCACATTTTCCAAAGCTTGGGGAACGTTACGGTTCTCTGCCAAAATCGATGGTAGTGGTTTTTGGAAATGTTGGAGTGCAATGGTTACTGCACTATCGCCATCATAAGGAATATGACCTGTCAACATTTCAAAAAGCATAATACCCATAGCATAGATGTCACTTTGGATAGTCGCTTTAGATCCACGAGCCTGCTCTGGTGAGAGGTAGTGGACAGAACCCAACATAGAGTTGGTTTGAGTTAGACTAGTCTCTGCAAAGGCAACCGCAATTCCGAAGTCTGTGACCTTGGCTGTACCGTCCTTAGTTAAAAGAACGTTTTGTGGCTTAAGGTCACGGTGGATAATGCCCTTTTGATGAGCAAGAGTCATGGCGGAAAGGACCTCCCCCATGATACGCACAACATCTTGGTTAGAAAGTGGCGCATGGTCTTGAATGTATTTCTTCAAGTCCGAACCGTCCACATACTCCATCACCAAGAACTGCTGGCCGTCTTCTTCGCCAATATCTCGGATAGCAACGATATTAGGATGACTGAGTTCTGCCATGGCACGCGCTTCACGTTGGAAACGGGCCACAGCCACCTGATCAGTTTGGTAATTGGTACGAAGTACCTTAATAGCCACTTTTTCATTATCCAGAATCAGGTCATTAGCCAGATAAACATCCGCCATACCACCACGTCCGATAGATTTAAGGATTCGATAACGTCCAGCAAACAATTTGCCAACTTGGATCATTATCCTTCCTCACTTTCTACCTTAATGAGAGCAACGGTAATATTATCAAGACCACCTGCCTCATTGGCTGCAGCTACCAAACGACTCGTTTTTTCTTCGACGAAACCAGGGCTGTTGACAATATGAACAATCTGTTCGACTGAAATCATGTTGGTCAAACCATCTGAATTGGCCAAAATATAGTCCCCTGGTTCCAATTGTTGAACACCAAGGTCAGCCTCAATCGGAGCAGCTTGCCCAATAGATTGCGTAATGATATTACGTTGTGGGTGAACTGCTGCTTCTTCTTCGGTCAACTGACCAGCCTTGATAAGAGCATTGACCAAAGAGTGGTCATTCGTCAATTGCTTATACTCACCATTACGGATAAGGGCAATACGTGAATCCCCAACATGGGCAAAAATCACAGCATTATCAACAAAGGCAAGAACCTCGATAGTTGTTCCCATTCCCTTATATTCTTCGTTTTGGCCAAGTTCATAAATTTTACGATTTTCTGCATCAATGGCAGCAATCATCCAATCACGAATCTGACTCAACTCACGAAAATCAGTTTTAATCCAGTCACGACCAAGATCAGTCACTGACATCTCACTGGCAATATTTCCAGCACGGTGTCCGCCCATTCCGTCTGCAACAACGACAAGGGTAACACCAGCTTGGTTGACAAATTTATTAACAAAATCTTGGTTATTTGACCGTTTTTGGCCAATGTCCGTTAATAATGATATTTCCATAGTTTTCTTTCTGACTTGCGTCAGCATTTCCTCCTCTGTAACCCTAAGCTTTTTTACGCAACTGTGCGATGAAAAAACCATCAGTTAGATACTGTTCGGGGGTAATTGCCAAACAGCCATTGACCACGATGTCTTTACATGGATGGTCTAAGGCAACTTGCTCAAAATCAGGATGGCTCTCAAGAAAGGCTTGAATCACCTCTTGATTTTCTTCTGCTATGATGGTGCAAGTACTATATGTTATTATACCACCTTTTCGTAGGGTTTGACAAACGCTGGATAGGATATCCAACTGCACAGCCTTAAGGGACTCAAAGTCTTGGAGATCCTTGTTATATTTGATGTCAGGTTTCCGACGAATGAGCCCAATTCCTGAACAAGGTGCATCCACTAAAATCTTATCAAAACTATCAGCTAGAAAGACTTGATGTACCTGACTAGCATCCAGTTTCTGAGTCTTAACCTTATCAGCTAAGCCAAGACGTTGTGCATTTTCTTCGATAAGAGTAAGCTTATGATCATAGAGGTCAAGCGCCGTCACATGTCCACTCGTCAAATATGAGGCCATATGTACCGTCTTACCTCCAGGTGCCGCACAGGCATCTAGGATTTCTTCCTCACCTTGAATCCCTAAAGTTGGCGCAACCAGTTGACTGGTCTCATCCTGAATGGTCAACAAGCCCTCTTTAAAATAATCTGTCCCAGCAAAGTAACCTGAAGACTTAACAAGCCCGACTGGGGATAATACTGAACACTCAGCCCCAGTGGCCTCTGCAATCTCTTCCAAACGTGACGCATCCGTTACACGCACACTAGCCTTGTTTCTCACAAAAAGGCTTTGGAAAATAGCAAGGGCACGATCCTCTCCATACTGGTCGATAAGTTTTTTAACCAACCATACAGGTAGAGAATACTGAACAGAATAGCGTTTATTGACACGTTTGATTGTGCTTGGATCTGGCAAAGGCTGGCTAGATAGTTTACGAAGAACCGCATTGACCAGCTTCTCAGCACCCTTTTTATTGCCACGATTTTTGGCAATAGAAACGGCATCATTAACCACCGCATGGGCTGGAATCTTATCTAAATAGGCCAACTGATAGAGGCTCAAAAGCAATAAGTCATAGACCCAAGGTTCAAGCTTGTCACGGTCCTCGATGACATGGGCTAGGACCCACTCCAACGTAATCTTACGAGCCACGGTCCCATAGACAATTTCCGTCACCAAGGCCTTGTCCTTATCTGTCAGATGCGACTTGCTCAGATGGGCATTGAGGGCAATATTTGAGTAAGCCCCTTCCTGGAAGACTTCTTCTAAGACTTCAAGTGCCTGTCCACGGGCTGTTTTTTTCCAATCATTGGCCAAATGCATCACCTACTTCAAGATTGCGTCCGACCCCATTAAGGAAATCAGCAATAGCCATACGGGGCTTTCCTGCAGGCTGAACTGTCTTAAGCGAAATGGCTCCTTGACCAGTCGCAACTACCAAACTCTTCTTGGTTTTTTCAATGATATGACCAGCCTGTCCCTGACCTTCTGCCAAGTCCGCCTCATAAATCTTGAAACGTTTACCATCAAGCAAGGTATGTGCCACAGGCCATGGGTACATGCCACGGATTTGATTGAAGATGTCACGAGCCGACTTGTTCCAATCAAGGCGCTCCTCTTCTGGGCTAATATTTGGCGAAAACGTTACCTGACTGGCATCTTGAGGAACAGGTTTGATTTCTCCAGCAATGTAGGCAGGCAAGGTCTCGAGCAAAAGGTCACGACCCAAGACGGCCAATTTCTCAAACATGGTACCAACATTATCCTCGTCAAGAATTGGCAAGGCCTTTTGGCTAACCATGTCACCAGCGTCCATCTCCTTGACCATTTCCATAATTGTCACACCTGCTTCTGCATCCCCATTGATAATGGCATAATGAATAGGTGCCCCACCACGGTATTTTGGCAAGAGAGAAGCGTGGACATTCACCGCAAAATCCATGCTATTAAGCAACTTGCTTGGTAAAAATTGTCCATAAGCTGCAGTAACAATCCCATCAGCACCAAGCGCCATCAATTGCGCCATTTCTTCTGACCCTGACAATTTTTCCGGTTGATAAATTGGCAAGTCATGCGCCAAGGCTACTTCCTTGACCGGTGTCATGCGAATTTCTTTTTTACGGCCGACAGCACGGTCTGGTTGCGTCACCACAGCAACAATATCGTAACGCTCATCTGTCAAAAGTCCTTCCAGCACAGTCGCTGAAAAGGCAGGCGTTCCCATAAATACTAATTTTGTCATATTTCTCCCTTTTCTAGATTAGGTAAAATTCTGAGGTTCGTGATCGATAATCAAACGCAGGTCCTTGTTTTCAGGTTCCTGAGTCATGTCAAGGACCCTATTAAGCGTCTCTTCCAAGTTATCCTCAAAACGGTATTTGATAATAATCTGATAATGATAAAGGTTATGTGTTCGAGCAATAGGCTTAGGCGTTGGCCCTAGGAAGGTCACCTTGTCTGACAAGTGCTCTCTTAAATAAGCCATAACCTCATAGCTCTTGCGGACGACAAACTCTTCATCCTTGTGAGAAAGCGTGATTCCTACCGTATAAAAATATGGCGGATAGGCCAACTGACGTCGAATCCCCATCTCATAGGCATAGAAAGCTTCATAATCCTGTTGTTGCGCAAACCGAATGGCATAATGACTAGGATTATAGGTTTGAATAATAACTTCCCCTTCCTTGTCAGCACGACCAGCACGACCAGCCACCTGAGTCAAAAGCTGGAAGGTACGCTCAGCCGAACGAAAATCTGGTAAATTAAGCGATGTATCTGCATTCAAGACCCCTACCAAGGTGACATTGGGAAAATCCAAGCCCTTGGCAATCATCTGAGTCCCAAGCAAAATGTCAGCCTTACCATTTCCAAAAGTCTCTAAGAGTTTCTCATGTGCTCCCTTTTTACGTGTCGTATCAACATCCATACGAATCACTCTGGGTTCTGGCAAAAGTTCCGTTAACTGGTCATAAGCCTTCTGTGTCCCAGTCCCATAATAGCGAATCTGACGACTCTGACAGTTAGGGCAGACATGTGGTATTGCTTTTTGAAAATCACAATAGTGGCAATTCATGGTCTTGGTATCCATGTGCAAGGTCAGTGAAATATCACAATTCGGACAATCATCCACATAGCCACAGTCACGACACATGACAAAAGAGGAATACCCACGACGGTTCAACATCAATACGACTTGTTCCTTACGTGCCAAACGTTCCCTGATTTTTTCCAAAAGAGGTGGCGTAAAATCACTCGCCTCTTGACGGCCCACAAAATCCTTGAAGTCCACCACTTCCACCTGCGGAATTTTAGCATTAGGATTAGCCCTTTGTGTCAACTCAAGAAAATGGTAAACCCCTTTCTGAGCTCTCGCCCGTGTCTCAATAGAGGGTGTTGCCGACCCAAGGACAAGCACAGCTCCATGACTCTTAGCCCTAAGCAAGGCAACATCTCTAGCATGATAGCGAGGATTGGACTCTTGTTTATAAGTAGCCTCATGTTCCTCATCGATAATGATAGCTCCGATATTGTCCAAAGGAGCAAAGATAGCCGAACGCGCTCCCACCACAACCTTGGCCTGACCAGATTTAACCTTACGCCACTCGTCAAATTTTTCACCGTCTGACAAGCCTGAATGCATAATCGCTACCAAGTCCCCAAAACGCGAAATGAAACGATTGGTCATTTGGGGTGTCAAGGAAATTTCCGGCACCAAGACAATAGCAGTTTTACCCATTGCCAAGGTCCTCTCGATAAGATGCAGGTAGACCTCGGTCTTACCTGATCCCGTTACCCCTTCCAATAAGAAAGGTTTGCCACCTTGTCCAATTTGGCGCGTCATTTCTTCAACCGCATGTGCCTGTTGAGCATTAAGCTCAAGAAAATCTGTCTTTTCTACCTTTTCAAAGTAGCTATCGGCACGATTGACCTCAACTTCGGTGATGACCAAGGCACCAGCTTCAATGAAAAACTTAACCACATCTCGTGAAAAAAGCTTGTGGAGGTCCGTCAACTTGCCAGACTCACTCTTTTCTAGCAAGAAGTCTCGCAACTCCAATCGTTTCTTAGCCCTTTGCGAAATAGCCAAAGTCTCGAGAATACCCTTTTGAACACTATAGTGCTTCTCAGTCTTGATATTCTGCTTATCTTTAGCAAGGTAATCAACCGTTACACGCCCAGACTGGACCAGACGAGGAATGGCTTGACGTTGTACCTCTGACAACTGCGAGAAAAGAATATGATTCTGCCCTTGAAGGAGAGTCTCTTTTTCCTCTTCACCCAGTTTATCAGTTGCCATGATAACCTTATCGTACTGCGAATTAAGGAGACCAGGTAGCATTGACTTCAAGATGGAAATCTTATAAGAAAAAACCGTATGTCGCATCTGATCAGCCAAATCCAGCTGTTCCTGATTAAGCACTGGCTCATAATCTAAAAGCTCAGCGATAGGTTTTAGTTCAGGAAAATCTCTTAAATTTTCCTGCTCTTCCAAGCCAATAATAAAACCTTGAAGTAGACGATTTCCTTTACCAAAAGGCACATGAACCCGCATACCGATGGCGATTTGTTCTTGCATGGCTTCCGGTACCAGGTAACTATAAGGTCTGTCCGTCTGCATCAGAGGAACGTCGACAATAATATGTGCTACTAAAACCATAAATTTCCTCCTGTCACTTCCTTAAGACCAGCATCTTCCAAGCTCAAGAAAATATGAGCTGCCTATTATCGTCATAAAGAAGGAAGCTGAGACACTATGCCTCAGCTCCCCTCTCCTCATAAACCAAAGCAAGACTTTGATTTTAGATTTTATCGCCTTCTTCTTTTTCTTTAGCGATTTGTTCTTTGATTTTACGTTCTTCTTCCTCAGCAGCAAGACGTGCTTGAATCACTTTCAAACGTGCCAATTCACGTTTAGATTCTGGATCTGGGTGGATAGTCACATTACCAGATTCAATCTCTTCAAGGGCTTGAAGGGTTGGTTTTACTGACAAAAACTCTTGAGTTGGTTCAGCACCAGCGGCTAATTCATGGGCACGTTTGGCTTGCAAAATAACCAATGAATATTTTGAAGGCACTTTATCCAAAAGTTTGTCAATAGAGGGTTTCAACATCATAATTCTATACCTATTTCTAATTTATTTATCTGATAATTTCTTTTCTGAAATCATATTACGATAGCGACCAATCACACGGTCAACTCGGAAGTGTTCTGCTTCAATAACACGTTTGACACGCTCAGCAGCCAAAGGCACTTCGTCATTAACAATGGCATAATCGTATTCGCTCATGAGAGCAATTTCTTCACGCGCACGCTCAATACGTTGAGCAATAACTTCTTCAGAATCTGTCCCACGGCCAACTAAACGTTCTTCAAGTTCGTTCAAATCCGGTGGTGTCAAAAAGATAAAGACAGCATCTGGAACCTTTTTCTTAACCTGAAGGGCACCTTGAACCTCGATTTCAAGGAAAACATCAATACCTTTATCCAAGGTTTCATTAACATAAGTCAAAGGTGTTCCGTAGTAGTTACCCACATACTCAGCATATTCCAACATTTGACCATTACGAATAAGCTCTTCAAATTCCTCACGCGAACGGAAGAAATAATCCTTTCCATCAACTTCACCAGGACGTTGAGCACGTGTGGTCATTGATACTGAGTATTCAAATTTGTGGTCAGGTGTTGAAAAAATCTCCTGACGAACAGTTCCTTTTCCGACACCAGAAGGCCCTGAAAAAACAATCAAAAGTCCACGTTCAGACATGTCTTCTCCTTAAACTAAGATTAAAAATCTTCTTATGACTCACCTTAAAAAAGAGAAAACAATCATCTCTTTTTTTGGGCTTAGGGGTTGTTCAGTGATTAAGTTACAGCTCACTTTTCAGAGCATGCGTTTTTCCTTACTATTTTACCAATAAAAGCGACTTTTTTCAAGGTGAGGACACCATTAAAAAGAGTGAATTCCTTTTCTCAGTACTCACTCTTTTTTAAATACTCTTTTAAACCAAACCATTCAAGAGACCTTGCATGAATTCTTCTGAATGGAACTCACCAATATCATCAATTTTCTCACCAAAACCAATTAACTTAACTGGAATATCCAACTCTTGGCGAATGGCTAAAACCACCCCACCCTTGGCACTACCATCCAACTTAGTCAAGACAAGACCTGTAAGAGGTGTAATTTTTGAAAATTCCTTAGCCTGACTAAGGGCATTTTGACCTGTTGAGGCATCCAAGGCCAAGAGGGTTTCATGAGGTGCTTCTGGGACCACACGCTTGATAATACGACCAATCTTTTCAAGCTCTGCCATAAGATTGTCTTTATTTTGCAAACGACCCGCAGTATCAATCATAAGGACGTCAACTCCCTCAGCAAGAGCCTTTTCCATACCGTCAAAGACCACTGAAGCTGGGTCAGCCTTCTCAGCACCAGTCACTACTGGCACATCAACACGACGCCCCCACTCAACCAACTGAGCGACAGCTCCCGCACGGAAGGTATCAGCAGCTACCAACATAACTTTTTTGCCTGCTTCCTTGTATTTATGTGCCAACTTACCGATAGACGTTGTCTTACCAACCCCGTTGACACCAACGAAAAGCATGACTGTCAAACCATCTTGGAAATTAATCTGCTCCTTGTAGACATCATCCTTCTCGTAGATATCCACAAGTTTTTCGATAATCAAGCGTTGCAAATCCTCAGTCTTTTTAACATTTTCAAGGCGGGCTTCATAGCGCAAATCTTCCGTTAATTGCGTTGCAACATTAACCCCAACATCGGAAAGAATCAGCATTTCTTCCAATTCTTCGAAGAACTCCTCATCAACACGACGGAAATTCGCAAAGAATTCATTCAAGCGGGCAGCAAAACCAGTACGCGTCTTCTTGAGGGTACGGTTATATTTTTCTTGTTCTGTTTCAGTTTTTGAAGCCTGAACTTCTTCAGGTTTTTCCTCAACTTTACGGGTTTGAACGGCTTCAAAAGTGACAGTTTCACCTTTTTCTGCAGCAGCAGCTACTTGAGCCTTCTTAGCATAGTAATCAGCCATGACATCCGCAAAGTGGTTATCCACAGCAACTTGACTTTCTTCTGACTCTGAAACACCTTCTGCTTCGCTTGAAGCCTGATTATCAACAGAAAGGTCTTCGTCAGAAGACGCTACTTCACTTCCTTCAGTCACTGTAGAATCACTTGATTCAAGAGATTCTGTGGATGAAAGCTCTTCTACTTGAGTCTCTGACTCACTGAGCTGTTCTGTTTGACTCTCGCTTATCCCTTCACTTGTTGACAAGTCTTGATTATCAAGAGCCTCAGTTTCTGAAATTTCCTGATTTGCTACAGTTTCCTGTGACTGGTTTTCCTCTTGTCCAAATAATCGATCAAATAGACCCATTTGGTTCTCCTTATTTCTCTAGAATATATTTGTGGATGGCCTCAGCCACTCCAGATTCCTCATTAGTTTTTGTCGTTACAGCCTTGGCAACAGCCTTGACCTTGGGGACAGCATTCGCCATAGCTACACCAAGACCAGCCCACTCCAGCATTGTCAAGTCGTTTTCCTCGTCTCCCATAGCCATGACCTGACTTTTATCCAGAGCAAGGTAATCAGTCAAGAGTCTTAAACCTACAGCCTTATGAACACCTTTAGGCATGACCTCTAGGATAATTTCACGAGACTTAAAGACCTCAAACGCTTGGTATAAATGGTCAGGTATTTTTTGAATTTGAGCATCCAAAAACGCTTCCTCACAGACCGTAACTACTTTATTATAGACGATATTTTCAGGAATGTCATCAATACTCTCCACATCAACGAAGGTCAAGGTAGGGTTAGCCTGACGATAGAGAGAATGATTGCCTTTACTTGGCACACCATAGACAATGCCATCACTGATAACATCCATCGGGAGGCCTAGGGGCTCAAAGACAGCATAAATCTGCTTTAAATCTTCTCGACTCATCTCTTTTTTTATGAGGATATCCCCATTATTACGCTGAACCAAGCCACCATTGAAGGTCACACTATAGTGCTTATCATCCAACAAGCCCAAATCTTCCAAGATATGAGTAATAGCTGGCAGAGGACGACCAGTCGTAATGACCACATGAATCCCCTTAGCTTCTGCCGCCTTAAGAGCAGCTCTATTTTCAGCTGTTACTTGCTTATCCTTAGTAAAGAGGGTCCCATCTAGGTCCAAGGCCAACAATTTAATCTCAGACATCCGAACCTACCAATCCTTCCATGAAGTCAAAGACTGCACCATCTTTATGGTGACCAATCACTTCGTCAGCTACTGCCTTAATCTCATCGCGGGCATTTTCCGTAGCAACCGCACGCCCTGCAAAGGTCAACATCTCCATATCATTGAGATTATCACCAAAGGCTACAACATCTGAAGCCTGACGTCCCAACTCTTGGCAAAGATGGTAAAGACCAAAGCCCTTGTCCACACCTTTAAGGATAATATCCATAGAATCAAAGCCAGTTGTCACAGCTGTCATATCCTCAAAAATCGTGTTGAGGTAGTCACCACGTTCCATAATGGTATCCCCTTGGAACTTAGCAGTTACCTTGAAAATATCATCTGTAACCGCTTCAAGGTTCGTTGCCATAACATTTTCATAGTAACGTTCCATGGCCTTAAGATAGGCTGGATCTGCATCGTTTGGAGCATAGGCACCGCGACGTCCCGACAAGAGAATTCCCTCGCAAGTTGGCAAGGCTAAAGTTGTGTCTGCAATTTCTAAATAATCTTTAGGTTCTAGCTTGGACTCAAACAGGACTTCACCCTTGTACTGAACCAAGGCCCCATTCTCCGCAATAATCGCAATGCGGTCCACAAACCCATCAAAAAGCTCCTCCAAGGCCAAGAGAGCTCGGCCAGAAGCTACTGTAAAAACGTAATCTTTAACTTCACACGCATCCAAAAGGTTTTCCAAACGCGCCTTATCATAGGCACCAAGATGGTCTAGAAAAGTACCATCCATATCTGTTGCTAAAATTTTCAAAATAATCTCCCTTCAGGTCGAATATACTTGCCCCTATTGTACCAAAAATAGGAATATAAGTTTGGGAAAAGCCAAAGAAATTAGAGAAAATATGGCATTTTACTTGCAAATTCAGTATTTTAATTGTATCATTACGGTAGTACAAAAATAATATATTATACTTTTAGAAAGGAGTCTCTTATGGCTTGGACATTTGATGAAAAATCGCCAATTTATCTCCAAATCGCCTATCGCGTCAAACTGAAGATAGCTTCCAAGGAATTGAGTATGGGACAACAACTCCTACCCGTTAGAGAATTTGCTCAGGAAGCTGGGGTCAATCCCAACACTGTACAAAGAGCCTTCCAAGAACTTGAAAAAGAGGGGTTGGTCTACTCTGCCCGTACCTCTGGCCGCTTTGTTACCGAAGATGAAAAACTCATTGATCAAAAACGACACGAGATTGCCCAAAGTCTCATGAAAAACTTTGTCACTGAGATGACAGCCATTGGTTTTAGCTCACCTGAAATCAAGACTATCATCACTGACTACATCGAACAAACAGGAAAGGACTTGTAGACCGATGACTGATATTGTAACTCTAACAAATCTCACCAAGACCTATAATGGTATTCCAGCCCTTAGAGATGTGACCATGTCCATCCCTTCTGGTAAAATCATTGGTCTCTTAGGACCAAACGGTAGTGGTAAAACAACCCTAATCAAAATTTTGAACGGTCTCCTTCAACCGACTTCAGGTTTAGTGACCATTAATGGATTTCAGCCGTCACCTATCACTAAGGCGCAAGTGGCTTATTTGCCTGACACAACCTATTTAGATGAAAGTAAGACAATACAGTACTACTTGGACTTCTTCCAAGATTTCTATGCTGATTTCCGTTATCCTCTTGCCTTGCAACTCTTGCAGGATTTAAAGCTTCAGCCTGATTTGCGCCTTAAAGACCTCTCAAAAGGTAACAAAGAAAAAGTTCAGTTGATTTTGGTTATGAGTCGTGAAGCTAAACTCTATCTCCTCGATGAACCTATCGGTGGAGTCGATCCCGCGTCACGAGACTACATTCTTAAAACCATCATCAACCAATACTCTGAAGATGCTTCTGTTATCATTTCAACCCATTTGATTGCAGATATTGAATCCGTCCTAGATGAAGTTGTCTTCTTAAAATACGGTCAGATTGAACTTCAAGGGGATGCTGATAATATCCGTCAAGCCCATGGCAAATCTATCGACAAACTCTTTAGAGAGATGTTCCACAACTAGGAGGTATGAGCATGTTTTGGAAATTAGTTAAGTATGAATTACAATCGGTCCGTAAGTGGTACCTTGGCATTTATGGTATTGCCATCCTACTCTCTATTCCCTTGGGCTTAATGCTTCACAAATTAATATTCACCTTTGAACACAGTCACGAAGAACCTAGTCTACTCTTCTTCGCTTTCTTTACACTAATGGTTTTTGCTACCATTATCGTATGGGGAACCATTTATATAGCGACAATAGTCCTCATTGTTAGACGCTTTGCACAGACTGTCTTTGGGAGAGAAGGCTATCTAACCAATACACTCCCAGTTTCTGCCCACCAATTGATTTTATCTAAACTCTTGGTAGCCTTTATTTTAAATACGATTTCTAGTCTCGTAGTACTCGCTTCGATTGCTATTATAGCCGCATTTAATATAGACTTCAAAGATTTCCTACTAACTACTAGTTACTTGGGACAGCTCCTAAAAGAAATAGGTGCCCTCTACCTTGTCATCCCTTCTACAATTTTAGGAACAATTAGCGGTATCCTATTCTATTACCTCTGTATTAGTATCGGTAACCTCTTTAACACTAACAAAGTTCTTATGGGATTTGTCGCCTATTTTGCCATTCAGGCTATCCTATCCTTTATTGGTTTCTTCTTTGGAATCGGTGCAGCCTTGACCGGAGATGCAACAAATACTGCAATTAATAACTCGGCATATATATTTAGTCTAGTTCAGTCTCTCATTCTCATCGCAGCAAGTTACTTTGGTACCTACTATATCATGACAAAACGCTTAAATTTAGACTAAATAAAAACCGTGTTCCTTCTGGAACACGATTTTTTTTGCATTGAAAAGACTTATTTACTTTGTTCTTTACGATAAGTCTCGATTTCGGCCTTGTTACCCCAAACGAAGTGTCCTGGACGTACTTCAACCATTTCTGGTTTATCAACCGAATAGTCGTGTTGGTTTGGATCATAAACCTTCAAGACTTTCTGACGTTCCAAGATTGGGTCTGGAATAGGAACAGCAGACAAGAGTGACTTGGTGTAAGGGTGGATAGGATTGTTGTAGAGTTCTTCTGTCTCAGCAACTTCCACGATTGTCCCCTTGTAAATAACAGCGATACGGTCAGAAATGAAACGGACCACTGACAAGTCGTGAGCGATAAAGAGGTAGGTCAATCCCAACTCTTTTTGGAATTTCTTAAGCAAGTTCAAAACTTGGGCACGAACTGACACGTCAAGGGCTGAGATGGGTTCGTCAGCGATAACCAAATCAGGTTGCATGACCAAGGAACGTGCAATCCCAATACGTTGACGTTGTCCCCCAGAAAATTCGTGAGGGTAACGTGTCAAGTGCTCCTCAAGAAGTCCCACTTCTTTGATGATTTTCTTGATTTTAGCTTTACGATCTTCCTCATCCTTATAGAGATGGAAGTTATGCAAGCCCTCAGACAAGATATAATCGACTGTTGCACGTTCATTCAGACTAGCCGCAGGGTCTTGGAAAATCATCTGGATACGACGGATAAGGTCGTTTTTCTCAGAGTGAGACAAGTGTCCATTGATTTTCTTACCGTCAAAAATAATCTCACCATTACTTGTATCATTTAGACCAATAATGGCACGCCCGATAGTGGTTTTACCACTACCAGACTCACCAACGAGGGAAAAGGTTTCACCCTTGTTGATGAAAAAATTAGCATTGTGGACAGCAACGAATTTCTTGCTTCCTTCACCGAAAGAAATCTCCACATCTTTTACTTCAACTAACTTCTCAGGCATTGCCTTCCTCCTCATCTCCTAAATGTGCAAATCCCATATTAGCACGGATTTTTTCATGTAGATTTTGGATAACCGCAGGTTTTTCAACTTTTGGTGCATCCTCATGTAAGAGCCAGGTCTTAGCCCAGTGAGTATCTGAAACTTGGAATTGTGGTGCTTTTTCCTCGAAGTCAATCTGCATAGCATAGTCTGAACGCAAGGCAAAGGCATCCCCAACAACTGGTGTATAAAGTGATGGTGGTGTCCCTGGAATTGAGAAAAGCTCCCCCTTATCATCAGCCAACTGTGGCAAGCTTGAAAGCAAGCTCCACGTGTATGGATGACAAGGCTCATAGAAAATTTCCTCAACAGTTGCGTATTCAATGATTTCACCAGCATACATAACAGCAACCTTATCAGCGATACTTGCTACCACACCAAGGTCATGGGTAATGAAAATCACTGAGAAACCGTACTCCTCTTTGAGTGATTTCAAGAGGTCGATGATTTGAGCTTGAATGGTCACATCGAGGGCAGTTGTTGGTTCGTCACAGATAAGGACATCCGGATGACAAGCCAAGGCAATGGCAATAACGATACGTTGACGCATCCCACCAGAGTATTGGAAAGGATACTCATTGAAACGTTTTTCAGCATCAGGAATACCAACCTTGTCCATGTAATCAATGGCCATTTTTTTAGCTTCTTTGGCTGATTTTCCTTGGTGTTTGACAATGACTTCAACAATTTGGCTACCGATAGTCTTAATTGGATCAAGACTGGTCATAGGATCTTGGAAGATAGTTGCAATCTTAGCCCCACGAATAGGTGCCCAATCTTGGTGACTCTTAAGCTTAGTCAAATCTTGACCGCGATAATCAATCGAACCACTAGCGACACGACCATTTTCTTCAAGCATCCCTGTGAAAGTCTTAGTCAAAACTGATTTACCTGAACCAGACTCACCAACCAAGGCTAAAACTTCACCTTCAACCAAATCAAGGGAAACTCCTCGAATGGCTGTCAAAACACGGTCACGAACGTCAAATTCCACGACGATATCGCGAGCCGATAATATTACATTTTTATTTTCTGTCATATTGGACTCCTATCTATGCGTACGTGGGTCGCTGGCATCCGCCAAGTTTTGACCGACAATAAAGAGAGCAAGGGAAACGAGGATCAAGGTAGTCAATGGAATCCAGAAGAGATAAGCATTGACTGTAACGTTCTGTGCATAGTCTGAAATCAAACGACCAAGACTAGGCGTCGTAACAGGAAGCCCTAAACCAAAGTATGAAAGGAAGGCTTCGTAAGAGATAAATCCTGGCAAGAGCTGACTAGCCATAGTTACGATAACTGACACTAGTTGTGGCAGGATGTTTTTAACCACAATCTTAGGAGTTGGTGTTCCCAGTGTACGAGAAGCCAAGTTATACTCCAAATCACGGTAACGCATGATTTGAATACGGATAGTATAGGCAATACCAATCCACCCTGTAACAGTCATGGCAAAGATCATATTCCAGAAACCAGCACCCAATGAGTAAGTCAAGACGATAACTACAAGGAGGGCAGGAATATTTGAGATGATGTTGTAGATTTCCATCATAATCATATCGAAGGTCTTAGAAATCCCCCAAACAGCACCTACAAGCAAACCAATAACAACGTTAAGGAAGGTAGCGATAACAGCAATAAGGATAGAATTACGAGCTCCAAACCAAACACTATCGAAGAGAGACTTACCATTACTGTCCGTACCGAACCAGTATTGAGCGTTTGGATGCACATAACGTACACTAAAGTCATTAACCTTAGACACATCATTAAAGTCAAATTTTGAAAACATCGGGTAGATAAAACTCATCAAAATGATAGCAATCAAGATTCCCAACATGACAGTTGTTGACTTCTTCTTGAAGAACTGACGCATCACCGATTTCCAGTATGAATAGGCCGGTGCATCAATTGTTTCAGAGGCAAAATCATCGCGCTTTACAAATTGGAACTTACTTTTATCAATTGAAGCCATTATTTACCTCCTTTAGATGTCAATTTGATACGTGGGTCAATCATAGTCATAAGGATATCACCCACAAGCAATGAGAAGATGGTGAGGGCTGTGAAAATAAATACAAGACCCACAACCATAGCGTTATTTGAAGCACGGACAGAGTCAATCAACATTTTACCCATACCAGGGAAGGCGAAGATTGTTTCTGTCAAGGTTGCCCCTGTGATAACACTAACGATAGATGCTGGGATTCCTGAAACCAAGGAAACCATAGCGTTTTTGAAAATGTGTTTATTCGAAATTTCTTGTTCTGACAACCCTTTGGCACGTGCAAAACGAACGAAGTCTTGTGATTGCAAGTCAATCATGTAACGACGAATCCAAATCGCAAGACCTGGTGTTGACAAGAGACCGAGAATAACAGATGGCAAGACGTATGAACGCCAGTCACCCGCACCCAAGATAGGGAAGGAATCTGGAAGACCAATCTCAGAACCAATCAAACGAATGATATAAACCAAGGCGATGGTTGGTAGTGAAAGCAAGAAAGTCAAGACACCTGTTGATACACTATCAAAGAGGGTATTTTTAAAGCGTGCCATGTATGATCCCAATGGAATTGCCAAAGCATAAGACAAGACCAAACCAATCAAACCTGCAATGGCAGAACTTGTCACCATTGATGGGTATTGGTAGCGACTCTTGGTCGCTGTGTATGGGTCATTTCCATAGTAAGAACGATCTCTAGCATCAGCCTGACTTGGTGATTTATAAGTACGAGAGTAGATATCTACTGAAGATACCTTCTTACCAGTAGGGAAGTTGACCTCAGAACTTTGTGTTTGTCCTTGACCTTGTGTAATAACATCAAGAACACCTTGCTCAGCATAAGTTGGGTAAGATGTACCAAGGTTCATCTTAACAAAGTTTTGGTGAACAAATGGGAACTGACCGTTAAAGTAAAGCAAGTATTTATGCTTAGTCCCTGAACCAACAACTGACCAACCGATAGCTGGGTCATTTTCAATACGGATATAACGCTTCAAGTTTGGATTTGTTTTATCTTTAACCCATCCAGTATTGTCAAATTCAAAGAGATGCGTATAGAAGCCAAACACACGTTCAAGTACTGGCACATCACGTGTCGCATAGAATTGTTTACTTTGCTTGAACTGATGCAAACGCCAGCCATGTCCCAAACTATCCACATATTTTTGGTAGATAGCCTTATTTTCTTTTGTTGGCTTAGTGGTTACTGACTTATCAAGGGAGCTAGCTTTCTCCTGCAACTCCTTGGTGTCGTAGTAATCAATGTAACCCATACGTTCATAGATTGTATTTTCATAGTTAGCCTTAGAATCAGCTGTCTTAGCAATCTTGTTGTAGTTAGGGTCCTGTCTGAAAATCAGACGCCTCGGCACCATGGTATAGATAATCGTGTAGGTCAAGGCCGTCACGACAAATATTGACAATAGAGAACGGAGGGTTCTCAATAAAATATATTTTTTCATGTCTCTTCCTTTAATTCCAAAAGAACTTTCCCAATCTAATGAGAAAGTTCCATCGTCCTTTTATTTAACGTGTTTCTCAAGGTCTTTTTGAGCTTTTTCGTTGGACTTAGACTTTTCTTTAAGCCAGCTTTCGCGAGCTTTATCATAGTTTTTCTTAGTGACAACATCTTTTTGAGGTTCAAGGTACTTGAAGTATCTGTCAGAACCCTTAGGTCCTACTTGAGAGTAAGCACCTGAGAATGGTGTCAAACGAGCTACCATTGGAGCAGCACCCTTATTGACCATAAGTGGCATAAAGAGTGAGCTGTCTTCCAACCAGGCTTGTGCCTCAGCATAACGTTCATAACGTACATTGAGGTCGCTTGTTTCCTTAGCTGCATTTTCAACCAAAGCATCAAAGTCTTTAAGACCTACTTGAGCTGCTGCTGCATTGTTAGGATCGTCAAATCCCATGTAAGTTTTTGTGTTCTCACTAGCTGTTGTCTTGAAGATATCAAGGTATGTTGATGGGTCTTCATAGTCAGGTGCCCAAGCAACTGAGTCAGTAATATCCCAGTCTTCTGCTGCTGCATTAGGAGCAGAAAGAGTTGCGTTCAACAGGTCATCTTGAGACATTTGGTTGAGGTCAACCACAACATTTTCTTTACCGAGTGTCTCTTCAACAGATTGTTTCAAAGACTGTGCACGAGCCACCTTTGTCTTTGCTGTTTGGTCAACTGGCATATCTAAGTGAATTGGGAATTGAACACCTTGTGCTTGGAGGGCTTCCTTAGCCTTATTAAATTCAGTCTTAGCCTTACCAGCATTGAAGAGACCATCTTGACTGTCTTTAAGGTTAACACCTGACCACTCGTCACCGTAAGAAGCCATCTTTTCAGTTACCAAATCACCAAATGACTTGTCACCAGCATAAACAAAATCAGGTTTCACAAGAAGGTTACGAACAGCTAGAACTCCCCCTTCTTCTCCATTAATTTGAGCTGAGTATGACTCACGATTAATTGAGAAGTTAATAGATTGGCGGAAGTCCTTGTTAAGAAGAGCTTTCTTAGTTGAATCTTTCTCAGCATCAGTCTTCTTAGATGTATGGTTGTAAGACTGACGATCAATATTAACACCAACACCAACAATATCAGCAGATGGTTGTGTATAGAAAATATTATCTTTATATTGTTTTTTTACTGAGGCGAAGTTCGACCCTGTTGGATAAATACGTGCTTGGCTATAGGCGCCATCAGTGAAATTACGGACTTGAGCCTCTTGATCAGAGCCATCGAAAAATGACAATTTCACCCCATCATAGTGGACATTTTTCTTATCCCAGTAGTTTTCATTTTTAGCCAACTCAATAGATGATTTAGCTGTCAATGACTTAAGGATGTATGGACCATTATAAAGGATAGATGATGGATCTGTTGATTTACCAAAGCTATCCCCTTTTGACTTAAGGAACTCTTCATTAACAGGCCAGAAGAGAGAATAAGTCATCTTAGAATTCCAGTAAGGTTCTGGTTGTTTAAGTGTGTACTGAAGAGTGTAATCATCAAGTGCTTTAACGCCAACTTTAGAGAAGTCTTTATCAGTACCATTGAAATAATCAGCAAGACCTACTACAGAATCTTTTGCCAAGTAAATTGACTCTGTCTTTTTATCAGCAGCATGCTTAAGACCTGTTACGAAGTCTTTAGCTGTTACTTCTGCATACTCTTCACCGTCTGAAGTATACCATTTGACTCCCTTACGAAGTTTGTATGTATAAGTTAAACCATCAGCTGAAACAGTCCAGTCCTTGGCAATAGAAGGTACCAAGTTACCATATTTATCGTTTTCCAAAAGACCATCGACACCATTTGTCACAGCATCAATTGTTGAACCCTTATTGGAAATAAGGTAATCCAATGTCTCAGGATCAGCATTATAAACATAGTTAAAAGTATTGCTTGAAGTGTTTGATTTTGACGAACAAGCCACTAAAACCCCAACACTAAGGAGCGATACGCCCGCAAGGGCCAACCATTTACTTTTTTTCATAAGCATTCTCCAAAAAATCTTTTTTGATATGCCTACATTATACCATAAAAAATATGATGAGTACAATTTTCAGAATATTTTGTCTTATGCTGACTTTCTCACAATTATGCCCCCCATGAACACTAGGAATTAGCCCTTTTTTGACAAAAGAAAAAGGCTAACTGCCTTTTCCTCAAAAATATTATTTAACGTGTTTCTCAAGATCTTTTTGAGCTTTTTCGTTAGATGCTTTCTTTTCTTTAAGCCATTTTTCACGACTTTGTTCATATTCTTTCTTAGTAACTACTTTTTCTTGTGGTTTCACATATTTGAAGTAGTCTGATGAGTTCTTATCACCCACCTGCATGCTAGCACCCGTAAATGGTGTCAAACGTGAGATAACTGGTGCTGCACCGTTACCAACAGTCAATGGAATGACAAGAGAGCTATCTTCCAACCAAGCTTGGGCTTGAGCATAACGGTCGTAACGAGCGTTGAGGTCTGTTGTTTCTGAAGCTGCTGAATCAAGCAAGGCATCATAATCTTTAAGACCTACTTGGGCTGCTGCTGCATTGTTTGGATCATCATAACCCATGAAAGTCTTAGTGTTTTCACTTGAAGTTGTCTTAAAGATATCAAGGTAAGTTGATGGATCTTGGTAATCTGGTCCCCAAACGACACCATTTGAAATATCCCAGTCTTCTGCTGCTGCGTTGGCTGCATTAAGTGTTGCATTTTGCATATCATCAGATGACAATTGGTTGACATCGATAACCACATTATCGCTACCCAATGATTGTTCAATGGTTTGTTTCAAAGATTGAGCCTGAGCAACATGGATTTTAGAACTTTGGTCAACTGGAAGGTCCAAGTGAATTGGGAATTGAACACCATCTGCTTGGAGAGCTTCCTTAGCTTTGGCAAACTCAGTCTTAGCTTTTTCAGCATTGTAGAGGCCATCTTGACCATCAGTAAAGTTGACACCTGACCATTCATTACCATAAGAGGACATTTTCTCTGTTACAAGATCTCCAAAGGTCTTATCACCTGCACTGACAAAATCAGAAGGAACAAAGAGGTTACGTAGAGCTAGAGCTGCACCATCTTTACCATTCATTTGTGATTGATAAGCCGTACGATCAATTGCGAAGTTGATTGATTGACGGAAGTCCTTGTTTAGAAGAGCCTTCTTAGTTGATGTCTTTTCAGCATCCGTCTTCTTGGCTGAGAATTTATAGCTTTGGCGGTCGATATTAACACCAATGGCTGATGTAGACGCACCTGCTGCAGTGTAATAAATGTTATCTTTATATTTCTTCTCTACAGAAGCATAGTTAGAACTCGTTGGGTAGACACGAGCCAAACTATAGGCACCATCCGTGAAACCACGTTCTAGAGCCTCTTGATCCGAACCGTCATAATATGACAATTTGATGGCATCAAAGTGTACATTTTTCTTGTCCCAATAATTTTCATTCTTAGTCAACTCAATAGATGATTTAGCTGTCAAAGATTTGAGAAGGAAAGGACCATTATAGAGGATAGAGGTTGGGTCTGTTGACTTACCAAAATCTTTTCCTTTGTTCTTAAGAAAGTCTTCGTTAACTGGGAAGAGCAAGCCATAAGTTGTTTTAGAATTCCAGTATGGCTCAGGTTTTTTAAGGGTGTATTGCAATGTATAATCGTCGATTGCTTTAACGCCTACATTTGAGAAATCTTTATTGGCACCAGAGAGGTAGTCAGACAAGCCAGCAATAGAATCTTGCACCAAGTAAAGAGCTCCAGACTTGCCATCAGCCGCATGCTTAAGACCAGTCACAAAGTCCTTAGCAGTCACATCAGCATACTCTTCACCATCAGAAGTATACCATTTAACTCCCTTACGGATTTTATAAGTATAAGTCAGACCATCTTGAGAGACAGACCAATCTTCAGCTACTGAAGGGACAAGATTACCATATTTGTCCGCTTCCATAAGTCCATCTACACCATTAGTTACAGCAATTTTTGTAGGTCCTGTATTTGAAGTGATGTAATCCAATGATTCTGGATCTGAATTATAAACATAACCATAAGTCGTTCCACTAGTACTTGACTTAGAAGAACAAGCCGCTAAGGCACCTACACTGAGGAGTGCCACACCCGCGAGGGCTAACCATTTGCTTTTTTTCATAAGATTTCTCCAAAAAATAAAATTTTACTCTTTCATTATAGCATAAATAATCAAGAAAAGCAGTCACTTTCAGAATATTTTGCACAAGCAAAGTACATAATGAAACATGGCAAACTCAACAGTCCATTGTATTTCCTGGATTTCTAGCTACTTTAATCGATTTATTTTTAATCACCAGTCATGCATAAAACAAAAAGGCCTAACACCTTGGTCAGACCTCTTTTTTGAGACAAAATTAGTTATTAAGAGCTTGAGCAGCTGTGATAATAGCTAAATTATAAATGTCTTCAGCACTAGCCCCACGTGAAAGGTCGTTAACAGGTTTATTAAGACCTTGCAAGATTGGTCCGATAGCTTCGAACATTCCCAAACGTTGGGCAATCTTATATCCAATGTTACCTGCTTGCAAACCTGGGAAGACAAAGACATTAGCATGTCCTGCTACGTCACTATCTGGAGCCTTAATAGCCGCTGTTGCTGGAACAAATGCTGCATCGAACTGCAACTCCCCATCAATAGCCAAGTCAGGACGCATTTCTTTAGCAATATTTGTTGCTTGAACAACCCTGTCAACTTTTGGCGATTTAGCAGAACCTTTTGTTGAGAAGCTAAGCATGGCCACTTTAGGATCAATACCAAAAACTTTAGCTGTTTCAGCAGTATTAATTGCAATTTCTGCCAATTCTTGAGCATTTGGTTCAATGTTGATGGCACAGTCAGCAAACATCAAGCGATGATCGGTGTTTTCACGGTTCATAAGGAAGACACCTGATGTACGAGAAATACCAGGTTTTGTTTTGATAATTTGAAGGGCAGGACGTACCGTATCCGCTGTTGAATGAATCGCACCTGAAACCATTCCATCTGCTAAACCAAGTTTAACTAACATAACACCGAAATAGTTGACATCACGAAGCAACTTTTCCGCATCTTCCATTGTCGCTTTCCCTTTACGGATTTCAACAAATTTTTCCTTCATTTCCTCGAAATCTTCATAGGTTTCAGGATTAATAATTGTATAGTTAAAGTCTGCAAAACCGAGATCGTGCAAGATTTTGTGAACCTCTGCTGGGTCTCCCAAAATAATAGGATCAACCAATCCTTCAAATTTCAAACGGGCTGCTGCACGAACCACACGGTCGTCGTTACCCTCAGGGAAAACAATCTTAATACCCTTCCCTAAAATATGTTCACGAAGTTCACCAAATAGACTACGCATAAAAAAATTCCTCAATCAATCTTTTTTAGTTTGTAAATTCATGATAACGGTTTCAAAATCATCTGTCAAGGAAGATGCATGGACCATCTCTTTTTTGGTGAAAGGATCAACAAATGCAAGACGGTGACAATGCAAGGCCTGGCGCTCAATACCATAGTCTAGAGAACCACCATAAAGATCATCTCCCAAAAGGGGAAGGCCTAAGTGGGCAAAGTGGACGCGAATCTGGTGAGTACGCCCAGTATGCAAATTGATATCAACCAGTTTAACCCTACCATAATCACCTACCAAACGATAACTAGTGTGGGCATATTTCCCCGACTTATGGACTCGACGTGTGATAATGGAATCCACATCACGCGCAATCGGTGCAATGATTTCACCCTGCTTCTCAAGTTTGGTGTCACCTTCAACCAAGGCATAGTAATGTTTCTTGATAGACTTCTGTTGTAACTGTTTATCCATACGAGCATGGGCGTAACCATGCTTAGCAAACAGCATGAGACCAGAGGTGTCCTTATCCAAACGTGTCACAATATGCACACGCTGGTTGGGATAATTATTGCTGACAAAATGATGTTTGACAAAATTAGCCATGGTATTATCGTGGTTAACACTTGGAATACTAGCATAGCCATAGGGTTTATTAATCACCAAGAAGTTATCATCCTCATAGACGATATCCAAGTCAAAAGGAATTGGCTTCAAGGTTTCATGCGGTGCCTCGTCAGGGATTTCAATGGCAACCACATCTCCTTCATGGACAGGATAAGTCGCAAACTGCTCCTCGCCATTGACCCAAATATGACCACCTTCAAACTTAATCTTGGCCAGAAGTCCTTTTGAAATATCGTGCTCCTTCAAAAAGGTCTTAACTCGACATGAACGTCCTACGGTAAATTCATATCTCATTCTTCCATGTCTCCAATAAAGGAATCACGTACGCGTTCCCAGAAACTTGTGTGGCTAGCACTAGCAACAAAAGAAATCTTTCGTTGGTCAATCGAAAATTCTACCTTTTTCACATTACGGTTGGTATAGGTTTTATTATCAACGGATAGAGTGTAGCTTCCCATTCGGGTAGGATAAACGGTAATCTTCTCATGCTTGGGCACAATAAGGGGACTTCCTAAGGTCCGGTACACACGATTATTAAGACTGGCAATCTCTGTCAGTTGCAAGGCTTCAATAGTGGGATGAAGGACCGCACCACCCAAGGATTTATTGTAGGCCGTTGATCCTGTAGGCGTCGACACTGACAACCCATCTCCACGGAAGCTCTCAAACAAGACATCATTAAGGCAAACATCTGCTGCCATGGTTTTCTCATTACGCTTGATGGCTGCTTCATTGAGGGCAATCGATGTAAAAGAACGACCATCAGCCAGGGTCAATTTGACATTCAAAAGAGGGTAAGAAATCTTTGCACCACTATCTTTTCGAAGCGTCTCGATTAATTGATCCACCTCACTGTCCAAATAATCCGTATAAAAGCCTAAATGACCCGTGTGAATCCCTACAAAACGCACACGCGCAAGCTCTTTTTCATACATATGAAAGGCCGATAGCAACATGCCATCACCACCAATTGAGATGACCACATCTGGATTTTTCTTGGTCAAATAAAAATCAGGATCATCTCGAAAGGCATTAAAAAGTTTCGAGGCAACACGCCTACTTTGGGGTTTGCCATTGGCAATAATAGCTACCTTCATCTCATCCGAAGAGGTCTTCATCTGTGTCATCACTATTTCCTACACTATCCTTCAAAGTTCTATTAATTGGATCAAAGAGCAACTGGGCTTCTCTAATATCATCACGTATCTTCCGCATCTCTTCGTCAAGCTCATAAGCCATGCGGGCCGTAGTTTCCAAGCGAAGTTTAATCTCCTCAGGAAAATTCCCCTGATACTTGTAATTAAGGGAATGTTCAATGGTGGCCCAAAAGTTCATGGCCAAAGTCCTAATCTGAATCTCTGCAAGAATTTCCTTACGACCATCTATGGTATCAACGGGATAAGAGATAATAACATGATAAGAGCGATAACCCGAATTTTTACGGTTTCTGATATAGTCTCGCTCTGAAACAATAGTCATATCACTACGATGACGAAGCAAAGCCAAAACCTCATCCACATCATCAACAAATTGAACCATGACTCGGAGACCAGCGATATCCTGCATATCTTGAGCCAAATTTTCAATCGAAAGGCCACGAAGGGCGATTTTCTCCTCAATGGAAGCCACTGACTTCACACGTCCCGTCACAAACTCAATAGGCGAGTGACGATTTTGCTTACGAAATTGTTTACGAATGCCTCGGAGCTTGATTTTGAGCTCACCTACGGCCTGAATATAGGGGTCTAGAAATTCTTCCCAATCCATGGTCAAGATAGGACTCCTCCTTGTCAAAAGCTTTAGTTTTTTATAAAATAAATACAATCTGTTATATTATACCATATTTGAAAGCACAAGGGAGGACACACATGAACCATTTAGAGATAGAGTACAAGACTCTACTCACCAAAGACGAGTACAATCGTTTAGCGATGCTTTTCTCCCATGTGACACCTGTTACGCAAACAAACTACTACATCGACACTCCTCAGAGTGACATGAGAAATAAAAAGTTGTCTTTGCGTATTAGGACACTTCCCACTCATGGTGAGTTGACCTTGAAAATCCCTGAAAAAGTCGGGAACATGGAGTACAACGTTACCATGGATTGTGCGGATGCTAAGGCTTTGACTAAGTCGCTGGACTTTCCTGATTGTCAAATCAAATCCATTCTTTTAGAACGTGGGGTTAAACTAGAGGACCTAACCATCCTCGGACATTTGACCACAACTCGTCGCGAGTACCAGACCAACATCGGCCTCATGGCTCTTGATGTCAATGTCTATGCTGACAAGAAAGACTACGAGCTTGAACTAGAAGTTTCGGATGCTGAGAAAGGTAAAGACGACTTTGATGCCTTTCTTAAAGAAAATAACATTGACTTTAAGTATGCCAAGAGTAAGGTTGCACGCTTTGTAGCTACCCTCAAACGAGACAAAGACTAAAATTTAGACAAGGAGTTGGCTCCTTGTTTTTTTATTTTAAACACATGTAGCTTCAAATACCACAAGTATTTATAACTCCAGAGGGTAATAGATTTCTCTAAAAACGCATACAAAGGAATTTTATCTAACAAAGGTTCGGTATTTTTCACTAATATCACACTTTGAAGGCTGAAATTTCTGCTTCTTTTTGCTAAAATAGAACTATCTGTAGTTTTATTACAATAGCCCTAACTGGGCTTAGCATCTTATTTTTTTAAAGGAGTCACCATCGTCATGGTACATCAAAAAGCAAACCCACAATTGAAATTGTTCTCGCTCAGCTCAAACCCAGAAATTGCTGAAAAAATTGCTGAGGCTACTGGATTGCCACTTGGTAAAGTATCTTCACGTCAATTTTCTGACGGTGAAATCATGATCAACATTGAAGAGTCTGTTCGTGGGGACGACATCTATATCATCCAATCTACTAGCAACCCTGTTAACGACCACCTTTGGGAATTGCTCATCATGATTGATGCCTGCAAACGTGCCAGTGCTAACTCTGTCAACGTTGTTATGCCTTACTTTGGTTATGCACGTCAAGACCGTATCGCTGCGTCACGTGAACCCATCACTGCTAAATTGATTGCCAATATGCTAGTTAAAGCTGGTGTCAATCGTCTCTTGACGCTTGACCTTCACGCTGTCCAAGTTCAAGGATTCTTCGATATCCCAGTAGATAACCTCTTCACAATGCCTTTGTTTGCTGAATACTACAACAAAAAAGGATTCACAGGAAGTGATGTTGTCGTTGTTAGCCCTAAAAACTCAGGTGTTAAACGTGCTCGTAGCTTGGCGGACTACCTTGATGCACCAATCGCTATCATTGACTACGCCCAAGATGATTCAGAACGTGAAGAAGGCTACATCATCGGTGAGGTTGAAGGAAAAACAGCAATCTTGGTTGATGATATCCTTAACACTGGTAAAACGTTTGCTGAAGCTGCTAAAATCCTTGAACGTGATGGCGTTAAAGACATCTATGCAGTAGCTAGTCACGGTCTCTTTGCAGGAGGTGCTGCTGAGGTCCTCAACGCTGCCCCAATTAAAGAAATCTTGGTGACAGATTCAGTTGCGACTAAGGAAAAAGTTCCTACAAACGTTAAATACATTTCAGCAAGTGAGCTAATCGCTAACGCTACTACTCGTATCTTCGAACGTCAACCACTTAGTCCACTCTTTGCATATACAGCACACGAGGACTAAGCTATGGTTTATTTGGACAATGCAGCAACAACTCCTTTAAATACTGCTGCTATTTCAGCTATGACACATGTCATGACTGAAACCTTTGGAAATCCATCCAGCCTCCATGCTTACGGTCGTCAAGCTTCCAAGGAACTTCGTGAAGCCCGTGAAGAAATGGCCAAACACTTTGAAGTCCCTGCTCGTAAGCTTATTTTCACTTCTGGTGGGACTGAAGGAAACAATACAGCTATCAAAGGTTACGCCCTAGCCAATCAAGCTAAAGGTAAGCACCTGATTACAACTGCTATTGAACACCACTCTGTCCTTCACACCATGGCCTACTTGGAAGAGCGTTTTGGTTTTGAAGTAACCTATATTCAACCAGAAAATCAAGTCATTACTGCCCAACAAATCGCTGATGCCTTACGTGACGATACCATTCTGGTTTCTGTTATGTATGCCAATAATGAGACTGGCCAATTGCTTCCTATTAAGGAAATTGGTGACTTGCTTGCCAATCACCAAGCTGCCTTCCACGTCGATGCCGTTCAGGTAGCAGGAAAGCTTCCTATTCACCCAGAGGAACTTGGAGCCGATTTTCTCTCTATTAGTGCCCATAAATTCCACGGACCTAAAGGTCTTGGCTTGCTCTATCATAACGATTTGCATTTTGATAACCTACTCCACGGTGGTGAGCAAGAAGAAAAACGCCGTGCCAGTACTGAAAACCTGGTCGGGATTGCAGGTATGACCGCTGCTTACAAGCATGCTAGTGACCACTACCAAGACAATTACCAGCATGTTGAAACGATTCGTCAGGCCTTTCTAGATTCCCTTACCATTCCTTATGAAATCAATGGTGGAGGACCTAGCCTACCTCACGTCATCAACATCAGTTTTCCTGATAAGGAAAACGGCCCTCTCTTAACCTTGTTAGACCTAGCAGGCTTTGCTGTCTCAACAGGTTCTGCTTGTACTGCTGGAACTGTTGATCCAAGCCATGTCATCCAGGCCCTCTATGGCAAGGATTCTGACAAGCTAAAAACAGCCATTCGCATTAGTTTATCAGAGGAAAATACCGCTGAAGAACTCCAGGCCCTAGCAGAAAAACTTAATCAAATCATAGGAGACTAACATGGCATTTGAAAAAAGCATTCATTTGACTGACTGTAAGTACCGTTACACCATCAGTCCTAATGTCAAAAAATTCACTCTACGTGATACGACTTTTGTGCAAAATAAAATCGGAAACTACGAGTTGCACCGTCTTCTCGAAAAAGTGCCTAACTCAGGCGAAGGTTTCCCACTCAAAATCACTATTAACAAAGACTTGACAGGCTTCAAATTGTCTATCACAGACAAATCTGGCCTTCGTAACGTTAATATCTTTAAAAATGAAGACCACCACATCTTACAAGAAAAATTCTACTTCTTGATGCAGAGTTTGGTTGATCGTAACGTTTTCGAGCAAGAAGAAGTCTAAATTTTTTCTTACTACATAGAAATAGCCTATCCATGTGATAGGTTTTTTATATCGCCTCATCTACACTATTTTGTTGCAATCTTCACAAACTTTTCTTAAAATATAAGAGAATCATACTAATTGAAGAAAGGAAAGCGATCAATGACATTTGAGAAAAACATTCCAAACGCCACAGCTAAACGTCTCTCTCTCTATTATCGAATTTTCAAACGATTCCATCGTGAAAATATCGACAAAGCAAGCTCTAAACAAATTGCTGAAGCTATTGGAATTGACCCTGCTACTGTGCGTCGTGACTTCTCCTATTTTGGTGAATTGGGTCGTCGTGGTTTTGGTTATGACGTTAGTAAGCTGATGACATTTTTCGCTGAACTCCTTAATGATAATGCGACAACTAAGGTACTCCTTGTAGGAGTGGGAAATATCGGGCGTGCTCTTCTACACTACCGTTTTCAAGAACGTAACCGCATGCAGCTGGTTATGGCTTTTGATACAGACGATAACGAACTGGTAGGAAGCGAAACTGAGGACAAGATTCCTATCTATGGTATCTCTCAAATCAAGGAAAAGATTGCCCAGGAAGATATCAAAACGGCCATCCTGACAGTGCCATCAGTCAAGGCACAGGAAGTGGCTGAGCTTTTGGTTGATGCTGGAATCGAAGGCATTCTCTGCTTCTCTCCAGTCAACCTCAATCTGCCACGCCACGTGGTTGTCCAGTACGTAGACCTGACGAGTGAGCTACAAACCCTACTCTATTTCATGAAAGAAGAAGAAAAATCAAGGAGAAACAATGACTAAACCAATTATCGGTATCACAGCTAATGTAAGGCCTAATCCAGCTCATGAAGATATCCACTGGTCTTATGCTCCATCCGGCTTCGTAGAAGGAGTTCAAAAAGCTGGTGGTCTAGCAATCCTTCTACCAGTATCCGATCCTTCGGAAGCTAAAACCTATATCTCCATGATTGACAAGCTTGTCCTCATCGGTGGTCAAAACGTTGACCCTAAATTCTACAACGAAGAAAATCATGCCAGTGAGGATGACTTTTTCCTCGAGCGTGATCTCTTTGAGATGGCCTTAATCGAAGAAGCTACCAAACAGAAAAAACCGATTTTTTCAATCTGTCGTGGAACACAACTCATGAATGTTGCCCTTGGTGGTAGTCTCCACCAAGACATTGAAAGACACTGGCAGGACAAGCCTTCTGATTACCTTTACCATGAGATGATTATCGACGAACACAGTAAGTTAGCGGAGATCTACGGTCGTGAAACCTCTATCAACTCTTTCCACCATCAGAGTATTAAGCACTTGGCCTCTGACCTCCGTGTCATTGCGCGTGACCCTGAGGATAACACTATCGAAGCTGTTGAATCAAACACTCCAGACCTTCGTTACCTTGGTGTTCAGTGGCATCCAGAGCTTCTCCTACACAAACGTGAAGAAGACCTTAAACTCTTTGAATATGTCGTAAATGAACTTTAAAAGCAACTGATACTGCATTCAGTTGCTTTTCTTGTGTCTTTAACTGATAGACTCTCCTTAAAGTTCAAAATCCTCCCTCTCCTCACGAAAGGAATAATAAGTTGATTTTCCAACAATCAGATGATCAAGAAGACAAATTCCCAAGTCGTCACAAGATCGCTTAATCTTTTGAGTAAAATCAATATCATTGCGACTAGGATAGGCTTCCCCCGAAGGATGATTGTGGACCACAATCAAGGAAGTTGCCATCAGATGACAAGCATAATGTAAAATCTCACGTGGCTCAGCAATCGAACGACGGACCCCACCAATAAAGACCGTCTTTTGCTGAATAATACGATTCTGCGTATCCAAATAGATAGCCACCAGATGCTCCTGAGGCTTGTCCCCAATATCCAACATCATACGACGGGCCACCTGCTGACTGGACATAATCTGCTCGGAACGAGCCAACTCAGCCTTCTCAATCCTCTTAGCCAACTCCACCATAGCCTTGAGCTCAATAGACTTCACACGCCCAATACCAGGAATCTCCTGAAGCTCATTCAAGGACAAACGAGACAAATCCGCCAAACTCGTCATTCCTTTTAAAATACGGTTGGCCATGGATAGGACCGACTCAGACCTCGTCCCCGTTCGCAGCACTATCGCCAACAGTTCCTGGTCAGACAAGACCTCTGCTCCCTTCTGTAAGAGTCGCTCACGAGGCAAAAGCCCCGACTCCTCAGCTACAATACTATACATAAGAAAAAACCTCCTACTTACTTATTCGTAAGTGGGAGGGGGAAGTTAAACAGCTGAAGATTTTTTTAAACCTAATTTCTTTAACAAGGCTTTTCGATATGCTAAAAATTTTTTCTTTAACGTCAGTGGTTCTGCTACCTGCGACATTTCAATAAGATGGAGTTTATAACGTTCTGCAAAAGATATTTTTCCTGAAGAAATAATGCGATAATCAATTCCTACATCCCAAGCTTTTCGATAGAAAAGATAAGAAAGAGTATCCTCATCAAAGTCATAGAAAGCTTGCTTATCCTTAAGAATAATTTTTTCTAGAAAATCTTTTGATAACCACATAGAACCTTGAAAAATATGAAGCGAATGATTGATTACTTTTTGACATTCGTCAGTTAGTTTAACAGTTTGTTCTTGATTTAAGGCACAAATTGCATCTGTCCAATAGAGTTCTTTTGATAAATCAGCAAAAAACAGACCAACCTCTGGAAAATGGTCAAAGATTGATGCCACTTTCTCTTCATCTAATAACATATCCACTAAAGCAAGTCTTGTAGCTTCATCAACAAGTTTGCCCTCATTTCCAAAGTCTTCTGTGTGAAAATGCCCAACAAAGTCATACTCGCTAAGCTGAGATGCCAAGGATACTAAGGCATGGTAATGATTATCAAATCTTTGTGAGACTAGCTGAAATCTATCTTTATCAAAGCTATTTAATAAGGTGTTCTCAACGATATTTTTATCCAAATGGCTTGATAAAGTGAAATAATAAAAGGCAGATAACTTTTTATCAGAGAAAACTTTTAGTCTCTCAAGGTCACTAATATGTACATGGATAGCCGAATGATAGCCTTTCCCACTTACCGAATGAAATGAGGGTTCGATGATTTTTTCATCTAAAATGACTAAGCTATCTGGCGAATGGTAGCTGTTAAGATGGGACTTAATTAGTGCTACTGGATATGCCGATAGCTTAGTAATATAGTCTAAAAGTAGTCTTCCCTTTTTTTCATTGTCAGTAAATGCTTTTAGTTTAATGAACGGTACCTTATGTTCAAGTGTACTTATCGGTCTATAGTAAGAAAAATCAGGGTGAATTAAGTCTTCTGCCTCTGCATCAATAGTATTAAAGACAGCACCATAACGATACCCCGCCTCAGTAAGAACACTAGTAACCCTAGTTTCATAATTATCAATAACATCTTGAACATCGGTAAAAGTCTTTATAGAAGTCCAAAATTTTTGAAAGGATTCTGAACCGACAACATGCTTTTTGAAAGATATAAAATAACTTTGCAAATGCTCATCGAAATATTTGGTCTTTCTAAAATTCGTCATCCCCCAAAAGTCAACATTCGGGCGCTCTTCAAATCCTTCAACTATGTTAGACAAATCCCAAAGAGGACCAAAGCAAGTATCATTCATGAGTGTAACCGAATCGAAGTCTGTTAAATGTTCGAATCCAACATGAGCCATACCATCTCTCCAAGCTGCAAAATCAAAGCCCAGATTCTCTCTCTGGATAACTTCATCTATGCCAAGCTCTTTGAGAGTTAATGTTGCCGATTCCGTTAGTTGACTATTTGAAATCACAATAAGTTTAGAAAAAAGTGGTCGAAGTTGCTCCAATTGGTAGAGCACATGACCACTTAATTCGTCGTACTTATTATAATGAACATACAATAAGAGACGTTTCATTTATTCTTGAATCTCCCATTTTCCATTTCTCTGAACCATTCCGGTTGCAGAATCTTTAGCAGACTTATCATCATCTTCAATATCAGTTCGATTCAAGAGAATAACTGGTGAATTATCTGAATCAGCAAAAGCAATCATCTGATCCTCCTTATCTCGAACAGAAACCTGAAGCTTAAGCTTAATGTTATTAAGATGGGCAAGACTACATTTATATGTGAGTGTTTTTCTTCCAGAACCACTCGTTTTATTGTCCATGGAATTGTCATTATAAATCCAGATACCACGGTCAATATCTGTCAATGAAAAGGCAATATAGGTCTCAATATCCTCATTGACATCATATGAAATCTCAAATGAAATATCTTGGTCAGGACTGATAATATTATCATTCAAGAGTTTTACTTGTAAATCAGTGATTTTAGGATTTTCAACAACAACGTCGTCGTTTGAAACCTTTTGACCAGCAGCATTATCAAAGCTATATTGGTTAGCAACTTCGTCTGGATCACCAACCACTTTTACCAAACCATGTTCAATCAGAACTGCTTTATTACAGTATTTTTTAACTGCTGACATGTCATGGGTAACTAAGATAGTTGTCTTTCCAGATTGCTTACGTTCCATGAAATAGTCATTACACTTACGTTGGAAGGCCTCGTCACCTACGGCTAAGACTTCATCCAAGATAAGAATATCACCTTGAGCCTTGATAGCCACTGAAAAGGCCAGACGAACCTGCATACCACTTGAGTAGTTCTTCAACTTTTGATTCATGAAATCATGGAGTTCAGCAAAGTCTACAATGTCATCATACATGGCATCCACTTCTTCCGTTGAAAAGCCAAGCATAGCACCATTCATATAGACATTCTCACGACCAGTCAATTCGGGGTTAAACCCAACTCCAAGTTCAATGAAAGATACTAACTTACCATCAATTGTAACTTTACCTTTCTCCGGAACATAAATCTCAGAAATAATTTTTAAAAGCGTTGACTTACCAGAACCATTACGTCCAACAATTCCATAGAAATCACCCTTTTCAACTTCAAATGAAATATCTTTTAAGACATGTTGTTCAGTATACCCTTTAATTCCTTTAAAGCGATTGACTAGAGTCGTTCTCAAACTCTGACTCGCCTCAGTTGGTAATTTAAAATACTTACTTACATGATCTACTTTTACAGCAATATTATTTGACATTATAGAATCTCCGCAAATCGTTTAGCATTTCGATTAAAGACAAGGAAACCAATGATAAAAATCACTACAGGAATCGCATAAGGAATAAAAGCAATCAACTTATTGTTAATAATATCCCATCCTCTTGGGTTAACTGGGTCAATGATAAAATGACGCATATCCTGTAAAATCTGAGCGATTGGATTCAACATCATAATCTTTGCAACAAACTCTTGATTTCTTTGAAGAAGATAAGTGATGGAATAGATAATTGGACTTGCATACATACCTGCTTGAAGTACTACTTCCCAAACTGGACCAATATCACGGTATTTAACAAAGAGTGCTGATAGAATAAAAGCAACTCCCATTGCCATCAATAGCACCTCAATAAAGAGAGGAATGATAACCAAAGTATTGAAACCAATCGGAACATGGTTAATCAAGGCAAATACGAAAACAACCACTAGGTTAATCAAGAAATTAATCGCTGCTCCTAGCACAGATGAGATAACGATTGTTTGCTTTGGAAAGTTAAGCTTACGTAAGAGGTCTCCTCGTGAAACAATGGAAAGCATCCCCATATTGGTAGCCTCTGTAAAGAAGCCCCAAAAAATCATAGCCAAAAGCAATCCTACTGCATAGTGTGGTGTCCCATCATCAAATCTCAAGAAACGAACAAAGACAAGGTACATAATTGTAAACATCATCAAAGGTTTCAAAATAGACCAAAGATAACCAATGAAAGAACCTTGATAACGCAATTTAAAATCCGTTTTAATCAGTTCCTTAAGTAAAATCCTATTTTTCTGACTAAAGAAATTCATTTAGTCCTCCTTATACATGAATTTTGTCAAAATCAAACTCGTAAATACAAAGGTATGAAAAGCCCTGTTTTTACGATAACCATATGCTTTCAAACGATGATAACGCTCTCTTAACCCTTGATCCATAATAGTCACAAAGTTTTCAACCAACTCCCTACTTTTAGTATCCAGTGGCAAAGAAAGAAGGTTTTCTGCCTGACTCTGACTAGCCTTGATCAACTTCCAGTATTTATTAAATAAAGTCTGAGGTCGAATCCAATTCTGCATACGTTTCCGAAGAGTTCTAGCACCCAAAACATTATCTGCGTGCTGACGGTAAAGCTCTGTTGGCTGATCAATATAGACCAGATGACCAAATGCTGAAGCAAGCAAACCTAAATACCAGTCATGCATCAGAAGCTCATTAGGTTCCTCGCCAGTCCATAATTCGGCTAGAGCATGATTAATTAGCGACACACCGCCAGTAACGGTGTTTTCTGTCATTTCTTGAACCAACTTAGTATTAGCATGGTCAGATTGAGTACGAATCATACTCTCATGGAGTACCTCTAAGTCTTGGTTCACAACCTTTAAATCCGTGTATACCAAAAGTGGTTTATCAGATGGGTATCTACTCGCTTCCTCAAGCTGAAGAGATAGCTTCTCAGGTAACCAAGTATCATCCTGGTCCGAGAAAAGATAGTAGTCAGATTCTTGATACTTCAAAAGCGTAAAGAAACTCTTTATTACACCTAAATTTTCAGTTTGATCAGGATTGACAAAAGTAATGCGATCATCTTCTAAAGCGAAACGTTTGATAATCTCTCTCGTTTTATCTTTAGAACCATCATCACGAATTAACAAGGTCCAATCAGTATAAGTTTGCTGCTGAATACTTTCAATTTGCTCCGCTAGAAAGTTCTCTCCATTATAAGTAGACATGAGAATGGTTACTTTCATGATAAAAACAGCTCCTCGTATTCACCCACGATTTTTTCCCAGGTGTAATTTTCTTTCATATTTGCTTTAGCAGCATTTCCCAAGTCCTCAAACGACACTTGACCATCTACAGAATCGATAAGCTGAGACAAATTCCCATCCTCTTTATTCCAATACAAGGCAGTCTCTTGAGCAACCTGGTGGTTAAAGTCTACATTATAAATAAGGTTGAGGTCCGTTTGAGCCAAGGCCTCTAATAAGCCTGGATTCGTTCCACCTACTTCGTGTCCATGAATATAAGCAAAGGCTTGGTTGCGAATATACTTAAGCAAATCCTGATCATAGACAGTACCCACAAACTTCACACGTTTATCTTTATCAAATCCTGTAATCTGTCGTAGTTCATCAAAGTAAGCATTTCCTTCATGATTACAGATGATAACAAGATCACGCTCTGTAGAGGACTTCATAAATTCACGAATCGCAGTTTCGTAATTGTTTTCAGGAACAAATCGACCCAATATCAAATAGTAATCTTTTTCTTGAGTCTGCCATTTCTGATACCAATCTCGAACAGGGTCATCCTCAGCAGTCAAAGTCGTCTTAGATAAATCAGTTCCATAAGCAATGAAAGTCGTTCTAGCCCACGGATAGGTATTTTGAATATAGGTCTCAATACCTCGGTTATCAGAAATAATTAAGTTCGCATACTTTGTCATCTCTTTTTCAGAGTATTTGAGATAGCTTTGAACAGGTTTAGACCACTTAGCACGTTTCCATTCCAAACCGTCAGGATTGACTAGCAAAATCCCACCAACGGACTGAATTTTCTTGGCAAAATGAACAATGAAGGCACCAATGGTATTTCCTAAAATATAGAAAATTGGGGATTGAATTCCCTCTTTTTTAATAAGTTTCAAGCTATAATTGATAGCCATCATATCGTAAGCTATGACACGTGCGGGACCTAGCTTTGGAGGGTTGACCGTAAAACAATCCGCACCTTTATAGTCAAAATGGTTGCCAGTACTTTCGTCAGATAAGCAAGCCACGTGATAACGTATAGCAGGCGATACCTTATAAGAAATCAATTTCTCAACAAATGTCTCAAAGCCACCGTATTGAGCAGGCAAACCTCTACTACCTATGATAAAAATATCCTTCAAAGTTTACCTCCATTCGTCACATCTCTCAAATACACAGAATTATACATAGTAGCTTTTATTATACCATTTTGGAAGGTATTTTGCATGATTGGACAGAAAGAGTAAAGCAAAAAGGCCCTTCGAAAATGGCCTTTTCATTCTTAATCATAGATAACGAGATTTTACCTTAATTCATTTTTTTAAGCTGAAATATTTTTTTCACAGCAGATTTTACACTCTGTACTAGAGCTTTTCGGCTGTTGAGAAAAGCTACATCTTTCTGATTTACTTTCTTATAACGCAATTCATCATCCTCAAGTTTTTCAGTAATATTAGCATAAACACTCTCCAGAGAGTATCTCTCTTTCAAACTAGGAACAGCTTTTACTGCTTCAAGTTTCTCCTGATTAAAGCCATTAAGGACCTCTAAAATAGTTCTTTTTAAAGCATCTAAATCACCCAGTGGATAGATATGCCCCTTCTCATTCATATATTCAAAAGCAGATTTATGTCCCGCATTATCTGATAAAATTGTTGGAATACCATTTAAAACAGACTCAACATAAACCAGACCAAACGTTTCCATGCTAGATGGAAAAACAGCTAAATCATTATCAGTAATCTCTGACCAAGGGTCATCTAAATACCCTAAAAATGAGATCTTTTCTAAATGATGTTCTGCAATATAATCATCACAAACTTGTTTGTAATCCTCATCCCATGCACCTAAAAATACAAGTTCAGTGCCTGCTAGATTAAGCATTTGAAAAGCTTTAATCAACTCAAGCTGATTCTTTCTCTGAGTCAAGCGACCAATTGAAACGATACGATGGTGGTCGTTGGATTCAAGTGCCAACCCTTCTTTGGTTCCAATTTGAGTATAGGGTGCAAAAGAATAAATCTTCCTATTTGGGAAATGCTTTTGTAAATCCTCGGTCAACGCTCCTGTTACAGCAAAAATCTCATCAGAAAACTTGTCTATAAAGTCAAGTTTTTCTTTATAGTAACCAAATTCTCCCTCAGGAAATTCATGAATCAACCAAAAATGTCTGACATTCTCAAAAGTTGCAGCAAGTGCACCTTGAAAAACATTTACTGTATTACTAATAACAAGGTCTACCGTGTTCTCCACAATAATATTTCGAATATCTTTGACATTCTTATTATATGACTTCACTCGCAAAAAATGATTTCCTGGCGAACCACCCGGTGCTTCTTCCCACCACCATTTAACGGCTGAAAGACCATAGGTTTTAATCCCTGCTTTCTGAAGTTCTGCTTGATAATCCTCTTGAGACGGCACCTTGTAATCAGGAAAAACATTTAATACACGATAACCTTTTTTCACCAGAAATTTCATAAGATTGACTATCGAAATTTCGGCACCATTATCCAGAGTCCCCGTCGGAGATATAAATAAAATTGTCTTAGTCATAAATTATGCAAATACCCCCCAGTAATGGAAAAGAATCAAATACATAGCAACTAGGAAGTTTGCAATCAAAGTAATAGTTACTATCTTCAATCTTTTCTGTTGAGCTAAATCAACTTTAGCTGTATTAGCAATTAACGGTAACAAGAGAATGATAAATGGCGTAAAATAACGTCCTTGAGCACCAACTGATATATTAGCTCCCTGTCCAAGAACAACTGGTGTCCACTGCATATACATTACAGTAACAGCAGCTAGAACCTCTAGTAGGAAGAGAATCCAAGACGCATTAGCAAAGTCTTTTGTAAAGAAATCCTTCTTACTTGATAGGAATAAAATAGTAAGAACTACAATATCAATAAAGATTAACCAAACTGGCATTTGCAAAGTCAGGTTACCAAGATAGCCGAACATACCAAGCGACAAAATACCATTCAAATTGTCATTCAACTCAGGATTAAAGAGTGTATTACGCAAAACCTCGCTATAATGACGAAGACCGCCCTGATTCTTCATTAAAAACTGAAGAACCACTACAAGGCCTACTACAAAGAGAAGGTAGAAAACTGTTTTATATTTTGAAACAAAGGTCTTAACTGATTGCACTGGACGATTTAGAAAGGCTAAGGCACCTTCAAACTCAAAAGGCACAAACGGAATCAAGCCCAACAATAAAATATTATTTGGCTTGGTTGCTAGAAGCAAAATCGCAAGCCCTATCACCTGTATAAAATTACGATTGGTAAAACGTTTAGAATAGGCAAGATTAGTGATAAAACCAAGAGCCAACATCACTTCCAAGTAGTTCATCACATCATAAGAAAGTGATGAAGCTTGCTGAACCATAATAGGTAAAAGTGAAATAAACATTAAGGCAGTCTTTCCATACTTGAAATAACGTATTAAAAAGTAGATCCCTAATATATAAGCCAGTGCATTAAAGATACGCCCCATATAGATGATCATCCCAACTGTGGGACTAATCCAACTTCCAATCGTCATCCCTATCAACTGTGGAATAAAGGAGATTGTTTTTAAGCTCACACCAAATTGAAAGGGTTCCTTACTCATATCAATTTTTTGAGCAAAAATTTGTTTATATTCCGCTAACTTAACCTTATCATTACTTGGAATCTCATCCATCCACTTAAATGATGTATCGGTTGGTTTATGGAAGGTCTCCCAGGTCATACGCGCGTGGTTTGTTTCATCTGGCACACGATTAATTGGAAATACAAACATAAATGAGAAAATAAAAATCGTCGCTAAAATGAAAAATAAATTTTCAACTTTTATTTGTTTAATTCTGTTCAAAATAAGTCACCATATCATCTTTCTTGCTTAAGGTACAATTTTCAAGAACAGCACGATAAGCAGCTTCTGCTATTTTCTGTCTTAATTCTGGAGATAACACTAAGGTTTCTAGCTTGTCGAACCACTGTTCGTCAGTAGCTAACAATCCTGTTTCACCATCAACAACTGCATCTGAGAAGGCTCCTATCTTACTTGCTACTGTTGGTACTTTCACCAAAGCAGCTTCGATCCATTTAATCTCAGATTTCGCACGATTAAAGATAGAATCCACAAGCGGTGCTAGGTTAATATCAACCTCGCTAATCAAGGCAGGTAGTTTATCCCAGTCCACATAATCGTGAGTTACAATTTGATTTTCAAAGGGCTTCATATCTTCTGGAATATCAAGAATCCCAACAATATGTAACTGTACATTGCTGTATTTTTTAAGCAATTGCTTAATAGCTGGCTTAATCAATTCAAAATTCTCATTATGACTAATCGAACCAGAGAAATAACCAATCTTAACAATGTCAGATGTTTGAGAATAATCTTTAATATATTGACTACTAATAGCGATTAAGTCATCAGAAGCCAAGTTGCGATTAAGTAAAACCTTACTTTGATACTTATACAACTCCTCCTGCAATTGGTTAGTCGAAGTAATAGCACCATCACAATTTTCTAGCATATAGCCATAATTTCGAACACCTGCATCATAGTTTCCTTTTTCAACCGAATTCAACCCTTGCGTATAACTTAATTGGTCTGTATAAACCGTATCAAAGACTAAGTCATCAATATCAAAGAAGACAGGTTTGCCATATTCCTTGGCTAAATGACAGAGTCGTAAAAGTTCAGGTGAAATTGGTGAGCGGTAGATAATGATGTGACTAGCGTTTTGAGCCATCAATAGTTGGAAATCAGATAGGTTAACAACTTTGACTGCAAAACCATGCTTACGTAA
>ENA-OWPP01000468-OWPP01000468.1-human-gut-metagenome-genome-assembly--contig:-NODE-468-length-46635-cov-15.411614_pt1 | contig 46635 bp, 34 predicted proteins | sample MGYA00248265_ERZ651848 | MGnify/ENA primary metagenome ERZ651848 (study PRJEB26924, sample SAMEA4378233) | human gut metagenome | biome: human gut; feature: human-associated habitat; material: faeces...
CCTGTTCCAAGGTGAAGTACAGCCGAATCGTGCCGTCCGGCTCGACGTAGCCGTTCTGCCGGGAAATGCTTGCTCTGTCCAGCAGCAGCGCGTAGAGCACCTTGGCGTCGTTGCTGATGTCCCTCAGGGCTTCATCTTGGAGAAGGAACCTTGGAAGCGGTACATAGGACGCCGCGGGGCTCTGCGTCGTGAGCTTGCAAAAAGTTTTCATCTGACCTCCTGTCCTATCCATCAATCCATCCATTTTTGTGTTGATTGATTGATAGATTGATTCTCTTGTATCTTGATTTATTTCTTATTAGTTAGAGCATGAATTTCAGTCCCGATGAACGGAACAAAAACCGTCGTCCTGAAATCCGGTTACGGTACGCTCCGGAGCGTCAGCTTGTCCACCGTCCGGAAAACCGGTGACGGAAAACCCACACATGGAAAATCCCGTTGTGGTCAAAGCTCGTCCTTTTGCCGCGCTTTCAGCAGCTCCCAGATCTCGGCCTGCCGCGCTTTCAGCTCGGCAACGTCGTCCTCGTAAACGTGCCCGGTGCTGTTGATGCGGCGGCAAATCTGGTTGATGTTCGAGGCGACTCTGCTGACGGCGGCAGCTAACTTTTTCTGCTCGGTGTAATCAACCTTGATGATGTAGCCGTCAATCAGCATCTTGCGGGCGTATGCGCCGAAGTTGTGCGTCCCCAACTGGCGCATTTTGTGCTGCACGAGATTCAGTTCCAGCTTGTTGAGGCAGATTTCCTTGCGGATGGGTCGCGTGCGATCCGGCATGAGAATCACCCCTTCAGGTGCAGCCCGAATGCACCGTTTTCTTCCAGAATTTCCAGATAGCCGTTGCCGGTGAGTTCAGCAAAAACCGGAGCGACTTTTTCGGGCGGAAGGCCCAGAACATCTGCAAGTTCCTGCGCACTCAGACCGCCGTCCTCGAAGGTGTACAAGAGCGCGCCGGTGAGCTTGGCTTCTGCGGAGAGGTTCGTATCCAGCAGGAGGCGGGTGGGTACAGCGGTCATGTGGGTATGGTTGTAGTAAGTGATCATAGTGTTTTCTCCTTTCGATTTTGAAAAACTTTGTTTGAAGGGCGGCTTGGAAGCGAAGCTGTTTGCCTTTCACCATCCCACGGACAATTCTTGGCCGTTTGTCAGGTGGCGCGAAAAAAATTTTGGTCGTGCAGAAGGCCCTCTATATAACCAACGGACACATTTTCCGGTTTTGTCCGAAAAATTTTTTAGGTCGAAGGAGCGAGGTCTGCGCTTTTGCTCCAAAATGTCCTTTCAAAATCCAACGGACATTTTTTCTCAAAAACTTGGCACCCCCTTTCAAAAAACTTTTCTTGCCCCTGATCCGCCCTCTACTTAGCTAAGTGAATCAGAGACCGGTTTTGTCCCAGATTTCTCAAAAAAGTTTCGGAGACGGCGAAACAATCTCTGTGCATTGCTCCAAATTGCCCTTTCTACTTTCCGACGGACAAAATGATGCAGAGTGTCATGGTTTTGTCATAACAAGGGCAAAAAAGAAGCGCCTGCCACTACGACAAGCGCTTTGATTTTGCATCAATTATTCGAACAAATCCTCTATATCCCTTTGATCGTATTCAGTTTTCTGCATCAGCCGACAGACGCCGTCTGCCTCGTCCCGCTGCTGCAAGAGTTGGGCAAACGCCCGATAGAGTGCGGCCTGCCGCCGCTCGATCACGCCGCGATTCTGCTGCATGGCATCCGCTGCTTTGCGGATAGACAGCCCCTCGGAAAAGCGTTTCCGGAAGAGATCGGCGTAGTCGTTGAGAACCGTTTTGAGCGACTGCTGGGCAAACGCGAGATCCTCGCACATGGCCTGATATGCCTCGCGGTTGGATACGCCGATGTACTGCTTCCGCTCCCGGATGAGCTTGCATCGCCGCAGATCCATCCGGTAGTTTTCGCAGACGTCCTTGGCGTATTCATAGTAGGTTCTGCTGCAACGGATGGCGCGCTCCGCGTACTCGTCATCAACATAAGTGAAGGGCTTGCTCTTGGGCTCCGGAAAGCCGTCCTTATACACTTCGCGGACGGTGCTTTCGTCGATCTCGCGCCGGGTCTGGCGGACGTATTTGTCCCGCAGCACACCATCCACCTCGACCTGCTCGCAGAAGGAGGTGTACCGGATGAGGTAGTAATGCTCGTTGTCTTCTTTGGCAAAGCTGACGTCCTTGCAGACCACGATGGACTCGTCCGTGTCGATGTCCTTGAGCACCCGGACAACGAAGATGGGCTTTCCGTCGTACCGCGTGTAAAACCCGGCAAATACCCGTTTGAGCGCCATGAATAAGCCCTCCTTCTGCTGATTTTCTTACAGTATAACACAGATTTCGGCGGAGAGAAAGAACGGTGTGAGAACGAAGAAAACTGAGATTTGAGAGAATAGCAAGCACAGCCGCTGTCCGTACACGCGGCGATTTTGGGATAATCCCAAGCCCTTGTGATGTTGACGCTGAGCGGAAAACGTAAAGCGAAACTGCTGCCAAAATATACGAACGATCTATGCGTGAGAGTCTTGCATGCTAGCTGTTTTTGAAATTAGAGAGTTTCGCAACACGATGCGAAGCTCTCTTGCCTTGTGATCGAGAAAGATGTATAATAAGAACAACATTTGTAGCCGGAGGTCGAACAGGAATGGCTATTTCGTATAACAAGCTTTGGAAGCTGCTCGTCGATAAGAAGATGAGCAAAGCTGATCTGCGCAAAGCGGCAGGCATCGCGCCTAATACCATGACCCGGCTGCGGCGGGATGAAGAAGTCACGCTGGCGGTGCTCAATAGAATCTGCGTTGCGTTAGATGTCAATATCGGAGATGTGATGGAGTTTGTGAGTGGAGATTGAGCAATATCCATAACTGCAAGTAAATCTTATTCGTGAAACCAAGAGGTGGGAGAAATGGCAATTCGCTTGTGGCCGCAGGACTATGAACGAAAGGATCATATTACAAAAGCGGAAAAAGGGATCCTTAGATATGCTGCGCGCAATTTTCAAAACGGCCATATGGTGGTTGGTATAGACCCTGTAGGCTTAAGCGGCGAAAGAGTGAAGCTGGGAATGTATATTTCTCCCAGCGAAGGGCTTGTCACGTTCTCGATTTACTCCGGAATGATTAATGCAATGCCGGTGTTTTCGTATATCGCTTATGTCCAAATGGTCGAAGGTAAAATCTATGAACGCCTTTTGGATTCCAAGCTTTTGATTGTTCGTAACGGAGAAAAGAAAGCACTTAAATTCCCATACAAACATATTGTTATGTTTCCGGATGAGGTGGTAGGAAAGACTACCGTGTCGAAGGATGACCTTCAGCAACTACGAAATTATGCAACATTTGATTCATTTAGACCAATCACATCTGACGGCAAAGAAAAAAGAATTGAAGATTTGAAAATATTTGCGGGTATTCGCAAGGCATACGATAAGACGTTTAAGTCTCTGTCAGAACTAGAATGTCGAGCGATTTTCGAACGTTTGGCTCCCGAATACACTGTCGTGCTGAATGAGACCATAAATGTTTGCGTTGCCGAAAAGAAAACATTGGTAACCGAAGCTGATCTGCGCATTACCGGAAAGGAACTGGAATATAAAACATTCTTCCTCGATGAGTACCAGGTAGGCGTTGTTAACGACATGGGTAAAGGTCATCGAGTCATTCTGGCAAACCCCGGTGCAGGAAAAAGCGTTCTGCTTCTTTCTAAAGCGTTTAAGTATGCAAGTCTGTACAAAGGATCCAACGTACTCCTCACATGCTATAACAGCAACTTAGCCGATTCTTATAATTTCAAGCGCAGTTGTGCTAATTTTGGCAAAGATATCAAACTGTTTATCATGACATTCCATAAGTTGGTAAAAAAGATTTATGAGGAATGCTTGCGCTCTCATTGCGCATCAAACATTGCAACAGAAGAAGAAATTCAAAAATGCATAGACATGGTGAAACAAGGAAAGGTGAAGCTTCGATTTAAGGCGATTTTTATTGACGAGGTGCAGATTTTTGATCCTCTTTATCTCGAGCTATGTTATCGCCTTTTGGAAGATGACGATGATCGTGTGTTTTTAATGGCAGGCGATTTGAATCAAGCAGTTCGTGCGCTGAGCCGAAAAGGTGATGCCCCGTGGAAACGGATGAATGGGATCCAGCTTGACTTCACTGGACGTGTTCGCTACATCGAAAATAATTACCGAAATAGTCAAGAGATAGGCGAGTATATTTCACATATGTTGCAGCACATGAATACGCGTTTGTCAATGCTGGAGCTAATTAACTCTTTGGAGTATGAATATAACTCGTTCAAAGTCGGCACAAATCCAACAATTGCGCTTAAAGTTAGGACCGGGGTTCAACGGACAAGTATCAAAACGAGTGTAATTGCAGCAATTAAAGAAATTGCAACAACGTATAGGATTAGTTACTCAGACATAGCTGTGTTATTCCCGTTTAGAAAAGTCCCCTATTTGAACTACCATTTCCTCTATTGGCTTCAGCAAGGGCTTGGCGAGGAAGGCATTTCTTATTCGATGATCATTAACGAGAAAGATGGTTTCTTTGTGAAGAAAAAACCCGGAGACATTACGGGTGTAGTTATCTCTACGATTGAGTCCTCGTTGGGATTGGATTTTAAGGCTGTTATTTTGGCTGGCTTGTTCCCGTATAACTATGTCAATCTCAACGGACAAGTGGGTAGTGAAATAAAGACATGGAGCGCTATCAAAAATATGCCGGAAGAGCAGCAAACTGCGGTACAGAGCCAGATGCGAGCAGTATATACCGCCTGTTCAAGAGCCCGAGATGTTTTGTATGTAATTAGCGATCTGAAGCCTGGTACACCAATGGAAGAAATTATTAAGCAAGTGCCAGATAGAACACCTTTACCGCAGTCTTCAACGCAGAGCGGTACACCATCAACTGGTGTTCGTACGGGAAACAAACGGAATACTGTAACCAAACGTACAGCTTCAGCCACCATCAAAGAAAGATTGCTTAATGAAGTAGTCGATCATGTAACCATTAAGGCAGTAATTCAGGAAACAAAAAAGGACACAACCGTGATGGTTGATCTTGCAAAGTACCCTAAGCAAAAAGGAATTATAGGGAAAAAGGTCGGTGAAACCTTTAAACTTGCAGGAGTTTCTTTGACATATAAGATTACGAAAATTATTGCTAATGATACGCTTATCCCCAAAGATGTGGCAAACTCTCCTGCAAAACAAGGATCTACTGTACAAGCAGGTAAAACTCAGCCCAAAAGCTTGAAGGATTTCTTCGTGAGCAAGGGGTTCAAAGCTGTAGATTGCAGGTCAAATAATGGTTGTTTGTGGATCTTGGGAGAGCGAAAAGAATTAGCACCGTACGTGACGGAAGCAGAGCGACTATTTGGAGTGGCTGGCGGATATGGCGCGGGAAAAGCGTCGTCTTACAAGCCTGCGTGGTGGACAAAGTCAAACAAGTAATTACCCTATATGGCATTTGCATGTGCTGGGAGGAGAAATAGTATGGCAAACGATTACAACATACTTGCTGATTACATAGTCTCTAGATATATCGAAAGGATCGCTGGTGATGATATTGAAGAGACCTTTGTGGATGAATCTCCGGCAGATCGCGTTATGGTCGGCATGCTTGCTGAGAACCGCATGGAAGAGAAGTTTGATGGTGGGTATATCGAGAATAATAGTACCCGCTTTGAAAGTGTACCGTCCATAAGTATTTCGTTTATCGTCAAGAAGAATTCTTCAGGTGTTATTCGTGTGATTCCCAAGGGACTGTTGTTTTATACGGTCGAGCCGGATTATGACAAGACGATTGATTACTTGCTTCAGAAATACTCTGAAAAGGATAACGTTCAATATACCGAAATGCAGCAGCTCTGTGAATGCTATCCTGACCTGCGGTTTAGTCTTCCATTGACCTACAAAAAGGTGCGGGTTGAAGACGAGATGGGTGATGGTATATCAATCCGGCTTGACTCTATTAGTGATAAAAAGTTTCATTTGGAGCAGAAAATCAACGAACGCTTAAGGGCTCTGTCGGATAGAATCATCAGCGAAATAAAAGTTATTAAGAGTGACCGTGTTACATTTTTTGATCTGGTCGATAAGGAACGTTTCTACCTTGTTACAGGTGGAAGCGAAGAACGTGTAAACCCTCGATGGGATATTGACATTTATTGCACCGTTACCGATGAAGGGGATTCCTATCGATTCTTGATGCAAATGGTTAATAAGACTCCCGTGAATGGCAAGAGCAACATCGGATATTTGCCTAAAGTTTTCAATGCTGGCATTGATGTGGTTGGAGATGATAGTGTCGAGTTTCAGAATATCAAACTGGACTATTTTAAAAACAGCTACAGAAAGCGTCCCATGGTGCATGTCGTTGCAGAAAACACTTCTGCAGCCTATCATGAAGAGGACAACTCCATTCGGACTGATAATATTCCGAGATATTATCAAATGCGCCTGAAGACCAAAGATGCGTTAACACAGTATGTTACATTTGAAAAACTTATTCAGGATCCTGTTGGCAATCTGACTGTTATTTACGAAGAAATGAAGTCGGATTATGAGAAGTGTGTCTACGAGTTCAATCATACAAGGTTCCAAACGGTCAATGCAAAAGAACGGTTTAGAGATGCATTAGAGAACTATCAGCATGAAATTGGCCGTTTTAGGAAGGGCATTGATCAGATTGAGTACAGGGATTTTGTTAAAAAGGCGTTTGTTTATATGAACAAAACCTTTATGACGAAACTCGCTGGTGAACACAGACAGATTAGCGGTTGGCGTTTGTTCCAGATCGTTTTTATCGTTTCGCTTATCTGCGAGATGATTCGCAGCGAGTATAAAAATGATCCCAATATTGCGGAAGCGGACATTGAAACCGCGAACTTGCTTTACTTCCCGACAGGCGGTGGTAAAACAGAAGCGTTTCTTGGCGCATGCGTGTTCAACATGTTCTTTGACCGCCTGCGCGGAAAAAACGACGGCATTACTGCATTTCTTAAGTATCCGCTGAGACTGCTTGCAGTGCAACAGCTTGATCGTGTGCTTATGATCGTCATGAAAGCGAATGTTGTAAGAGAGTCCAGCGGGGAGTTGGCTCACAAAACACCGTTCCAAGTCGGCTTCTTTGTGGGCAAAGGAAATACACCGAATAAGATAGACTCCTTTGAACGTTTAAGTGAGCGCGGAGATAAGAATAAGGCAAAAGACCTTATTCTTGAAAGTGATCCTGAAACGCTAAATGAGTATTATCGCTTCATTGATACGTGCCCCTATTGTGGTAAAAAACACGTAAATCTAAGATTTAATCGTGACACTTGGAGATTGGAGCATGTTTGTGATAATCCAGAGTGCCCCATCATGGTTTTGCCGCTCATGATTGTAGATAACGAAATTTATCGCTATCTGCCTTCCATTGTGGTCAGCACGATTGATAAGATGGCTATGCTTGGCACAAGCAATGACTTTAAGATGCTGTTTGGTCAAGTGAAGAAAAAATGCCCGGTACATGGATTTACGGGAAATGCAAAATGCTCTTGCGCGTCATGCGGCGGACATGTGCTTCAAAACGTAGGATTGCTAAAAGATCCCATTCCGACTCTTTTTATTCAAGATGAGATGCATCTTGTAAAGGAAAGTTTGGGGACATTTGATGCGCACTACGAGTCGTTCTTGAGCTATTATGCAAAGGAACTGGTTCCAGAGGCGCAGCGCAAGCTAATCCGATTTGTTGGCGCAACAGCAACTATCTCCATGTATGAGAGCCATATTTGGCATTTGTATCACATGGATGGACGGAGATTTCCATGTGAATATCCTTCAGCAGAAGCAAGCGAAGATTTCTATTCTTACACAGATAATAATGACATTACACGCATTTTGATCGGATATGCCCCCTATGGACGGTCGATTACTGACGGCATGTGGGAATCGGTTTATATCATGCGACTTGTCGTGTATAGAATGATTCAATTCTTGGAAGAAAGCTACGAAAAGCTCTGCGCTGTCGGTTTTTCTGGGAGCATTGATGAGTATCGAGATATGCTGTACGACTATTGGATTGAATTGGTCTACAATAATCGCAAGCAAGACGCAATGGAACTTGAGAACGCATTCCAGAACCAGGCTAACAACTATTTGGAGGCAAAGGGTGTTCCTAAGTATGTTATTGAACAGATGACCAGTGATGTGGACTTCCAAACCGTAAGAAAAACGTTGTTTGATATTCAGGCGAACAGAAAGAACTTCGAGAGTACCAACCTCCTGCTCGCAACAAGTACCATTTCTCATGGTGTGGATGAGGATTCCTTTAACGTGATGTACTTCTTTGGAATGCCAAACAACAATGCCGAATACATCCAAGCATATTCGCGTACTGGTCGTAAGTTTACGGGCATTGTCGTGGATATCATTCGACTAATGAGGGTGCGCGATAGATCCTACCTGAAAAATTTTGTTATTTTCCATCAGAACAGGGACGATCTTGTTGAGGCTGTCCCAATCAACAGATGGGCAAAAAATGCGATCTATAGCACCTTGCCCGGATTGCTTGCAGGCTTGATTAGGCAGTATTACACAATTAAAACCAATTCGGATAGTCTGCATAATGCAATTAAAGTACAGAAGTTGCTTCGTTCCGGAGAAATCGACGTTGATGATGCAGTTTCTAAACTTATTGCAGCTTACGGATGCAATGAACAGGAAAAAATGTCTCTGGCATATAAAGAAATCATCACCGAAGAAGCGGTCAACATTCTTTCTGGAATTAAAAATGGAAATTTCACAAAGGAACTTTCCCTTTCGGACGCAATAGGAAAGTTCTCGCACGGCAAGAAAACGCCAATGACGAGCTTACGTGATACAGAAGAGCAGATCGAGATTAAGATTTGAGGTAAGAGATTATGAAGAGAAGCAAAACTCAAGCTGTATATAGGTTCTTGCCGGAAATGTGGATATCCGAAAAAGATGATTCTGAGAGAGCTGTTTCGGCTAAGATAAAAAATTGGAACTATATCAAGATGTCTGATATATATGAGGATTTTATCGAAGGTGAAATTAAGCGCCAAATAAAACTGTTTGGTGATCGAGGTGGTGACATCAGCGCGTTTGATCTTTCACCAGATACTCATTCGTTTTCAATTGTTGAAACCGCGTGCAACGAAGGAATCCCTGATATCATCGGTGAAATATCCCCGTTGGTGTTTTACTGTAGTTCCTGTGGTGCAGTGAGCGATCTTCGTAATCCCGATGCGGTTGATAAGTATACATGGAAATGCAAAAATCCTGATTGTGGAAAGTGGGCAGTCAAGCAACTCCAAATGATCTATGCCTGCGAATGCGGATATGCACAGCCCATAAAGATTCCGCATGTGCAGGGGGTAAAGAATTTCAAGTTCCGCCCCAATGAAACGCAATATAAAATGTTTTATAGGAGCGGCAACTCGGAAAAACCTGCAGAGTTTGTTCAGATTTGTCCGAACTGCAATTCGAGATTGGTGCCTGACAACGCAAATTCTGGCCGAAATTATAAGCCTTTCACGCTGAAGGTAATTAATCTGGTTGATCAGCGGAATGGTCAATTCTATAAGAAGGGCATAGATGCGCAAAAGACGATTGTTTGTAGATGGTTTGACAAATTGTCTACCGCTGACTACGAGGAGATCCTGAATAACATTGAATTAGCATTTAGTGACGCATTTAAAAGCGACGCGCAGAGACGAAATGTAAAACAGCAGGTTCGTGCCCTAATTGATGCGGGCATGCTTCCTCCTGAGATGTTTGAAAGCGCTGTAAATAACATGCTTCAGAATGCGCCGAACACAAAAAGTGTTGAGCGGTATGTAGCAATATGTGATGATTTGTTTTCAAGAAAGAAAACGGAAAATCCGGTGGGCTACGCAGAATGGCTGAGCCATTTCTCGTTCAAGCTGATGCAGTATGATACGCTGAAATATGCTAAACGAATCATTACACTAGAAGAAGCAATTCAGCGTCAACTTGATATGGAGTTCATTGATTCTCCGGAGGAAGTTACAGCATATAAGTACCAAGATAGTTGCCAGAGACTTGATCTTTTTGGACCCACCCTACACCGTTTCTAAGGAAGATACGGGTTTCGTAGGCTACAATTCAACTTGGTTTTCCCTTGATGATCAGCACCGACTGGCAAAGCTAATTGACCAAATAAAAAAAGCAGGAGCCTACTACATTATGACAAATGCCGCCCACGAAACCATTTTGGAGATATTTAAAGACAGGGGGCGCATGGTTACACTTGAGAGGAATAGTTTGATTGGCGGCAAAAAAGCGTATCGAGGAAAAGTTCCAGAGTATATTTTTACGAACATACCAGAAAGGAGTACGAAGTAATGGCTAGAACGGATTGGAGCCAAGTTGTATACGACAAACAGTTGGCAACGGCAAAAAGTGTCCACAAAAAACTGTTCGTGACACAAAAGATCTTAGCTTCGGAACTCCCTGAGTATATTGATGCTGGTTGGGAAAAGTGCAAAGACTATAAGAGCCCTAAATATGTGGGGATTGCTAAGGAGAAACCAGTAGATGAGCAATTTGAAGACCGAATTTGGTTGATGTTTGCTGGGATGGGTTTTTATGGTCTAAATGCGGAAAATGGAATTCTGATTTCTTATGATTTCAGCAATGATGACCTAAAAGAAAGAATTGGCGTTCTGGCGGTTGATGATGAAACTGCGTTGGTTGGGCTTTGCCACGCATCAGAAGCTATCATCGAAAAAAGTTTTGCCGCTGAAATAACAGCTTTTAGTGACAAAATATCTGGGATTAGAAAAGAGGTTCTTAAACAATTCCCGGGTCGGAAACTGAAGTTTATTTGGGCGTCTCATAATTTCATCATGAATAGACGAGATCTCGCGTTGCTGGACAAAGCCGGAATGGCCTATTTTAGTGACACGACTGTCGAGTACTATACAGACTTGGCAAAACATTTGGGTTCTTGTTCTAGATATCAGCTTTTGGGTAGCCTTTTTGCAAACCAAGAAATTAAAAATATGGATGATTACTGGAATGACCGCGAATTTGAATACTACGCGGAGGATCAGAAAGAGCGCTTGGTACGGGCATTGAAGGCGGAAAAATATTTCGACACCAACAATGCTGACGTCTACACCATGGACATCAACCCCTATTCCTACCAGCAGGAGATTTTGGACAAGCTGGAGGCAGAGCGCACTGTTCGTGGCTATACGCGCAATCTGGTGGTGGCGGCCACCGGTACCGGCAAGACGGTCATTTCTGCACTGGACTACAAGCGCTTCCGCAAGCAAAATCCGGACAGGCCTTGCCGTCTGCTCTTTGTGGCACACCGGGAGGAAATCCTCAAGCAGAGCTTGTACACCTTCCGCGCTGTGCTCAAGGACGCAAACTTTGGTGAGCTGTTTGTGGGTAACTATAAGCCGGAGAGCATTGACAACCTGTTTCTGTCCATCCAGACCTTCAACTCACAGAGCTTCACGGAAAAGACGAGTCCCGATTTTTACGATTACGTCATTGTGGACGAATTTCACCATGCAGCCGCACCGACTTATCAGAAGTTGTTGTCCTACTACCAGCCGCGCATCCTGCTGGGCTTGACCGCTACTCCGGAGCGTATGGACGGCAAGAGCATCCTGCCGTACTTCCATAACCGCATTGCAGCGGAGATCCGTCTACCGGAAGCCATTGATCGAAAGCTCCTGTGCCCGTTCCAGTATTTTGGCGTTACCGATACGGTGGATCTGGATGCGCTCAAATGGTCTGCCGGTGGCTATCAAAAGAGCGAGCTGGAACAGGTCTACACCTTTAGTGGCGCTATTGCCGACCGCCGCGCCGACCATGTGGTGACGGCACTGCTGAAATATGTGACGGACATTGACGAGGTGAAGGGCCTTGGCTTCTGTGTGACGGTCGATCACGCGGAATTTATGTGCCGCTATTTTAACGATCACAACATTCCGTCCATGTGCCTCACCGGGCAATCTTCGGACGAAGAAAGAGTGGCGGCCAAGCGGCGCTTGGTGTCCGGCGAGGTGCGGTTCATCTTCGTCGTGGACATCTACAACGAGGGCGTAGATATTCCGGAAGTCAATACCGTCCTTTTTCTGCGACCCACGGAGTCGTTGACGATTTTCTTGCAGCAGCTGGGACGTGGTCTGCGTCTATCTGAGGACAAGGAATGCCTGACCGTGCTGGACTTCATCGGTCAGGCAAATCGAAAATACAATTTTGAAGATAAGTTTGCGGCGCTGCTGTCGAATGCCACCCGCAGCGTGAGCCGTGAAATTAAAGATGGTTTTGTGTCCGTCCCCAAGGGCTGCTATATCCAGTTGGAGAAGAAGGCGGCCAAATACATTTTGGAGAATATCCGCGCCTCCTATGGCAATACGGCTGGGTTGGTGGCTCGCGCAGCCTCCTTCACGGAGGACAGCGGGCTGGAGCTGACGCTCAAAAATTTTTTGGATTACTACCATCTTGACCCACGGGCGATCTACAAGTTTTCCTCCTTCTCTCGCATTTGTGCCAGAGCGGATGCCATCGAGGACTTTTCAGAACCGCTGGAAGATGTTTTGACCAAAGCGTTTGCAAAGCTCACCGTGGTTGATTCTCGCCGCTGGATTTCGTTCCTGTTGGACGTCCTTCCGCATTTGGACAACCTTGATTTTGCAGCGCTTCCGGATGCGGAAAAGCGGATGATGCAGATGTTCTATGTCACCGTCTGGGGCAAGACTGTGGAAAACTGGGACGGCGAAGAGGTGCTTAGTAACCTCTATGCCCTGTCTGACAGCACAGTTCTGCTCGGCGAGCTCTTGGAGCTGCTGCGCTACCGCTTCGAGCAGATCGACTTTATCGACGAGCCGGTGGAGCTGGGCTTCGACTGCCCGTTGGATCTGCACTGCACCTATACCCGCGACCAGCTCTTGGTAGCGCTGGACTTTATGAAGCCGTCCACCGTTCGTGAGGGCGTGAAGTGGCTGCCGGAGAAAAACATCGACGTGTTCTTTGTGACGCTGAACAAGGCGGACAAGGACTACTCGCCAACCACCATGTACAACGATTATTCCATCAATGAGAGCTTGTTCCATTGGCAGAGCCAGAGCACCACGGCAGAAAATTCGCCCACTGGTCAGCGCTATATCCACCATAAAGAACGCGGCAGCAAGGTGCTGCTGTTCGTCCGAGAGTTTAAGTCAGACCGCGTGACTGGTGGCGCGGAGGCGTACACGTATCTGGGAACGGCGAGCTATGTGAAGCATGAAGGCAGCCGGCCGATGAATATCACATGGCGGCTGGATCGCCCGATCCCGGCGAAGTTCTTGAAGAAGACAAATAAGTTGGTAGTGGGATAATGATGAGCATTGCGCTCATTTATTACCATCTCATCTGCACAATGGAGGAATACAATGAACGAACAAGAAAAGACAAAAAAGCTCGAAATGTTGCCATGGCAGGCATTGTTTGATCTTGCAATTTCCAAAGAAATAGATGAAAATGATATCAAGGGAAAAGAAAAGAGCACTATTATTTTCAAGATTATTCACGAAGCTTTGATTTCGGATTCTGAAATTGACAACCTTGTTAACGATTATATTTATGGAGATCGTGTGGCATTTACTCTTTGGAACTTTGAGAACAAGTTAACTCCAGAGCAGTATGAGAAGGTTTATCAGCTTGAGAGTGAAACAGAACCTTACTTACAGGCAAACAGTTTTCGCGGGTTAACTATTTTGTCTGCAAAAAATTGCACTGATCGTATTGAAGTGCTCTATGTTTACAGCAAAGAGTATCAGTTTATAAATGAGGCTGGAAAGAGTGATAGCGTCTGGGAACAGCATCGAGGGTGTCTGTGGATAGGTGTTGGTACAGCATATTTAGCATGCATTAGTAAACACGATAAAATGACGGGATGTGTTATTGAATACATTGTAAGAAAAATTGGCGTTCCTCTTACACAAGTAAAACCGCCCAAAACGGCCATTGAGCGTTGTATCAACCAAGTTGCTAGAAGTAGAGTGGTTCTTCAGGGGACCAATGGAGAGAAAACGGTTGTTTCGCGCTCTGAAGGACTCACTGCAGCACAGCAAGAAGAGATTCAACGAATTCAGAGTGACCGTTTTGATACTTCTGGTAGTTATATTGCTGCAATCTCTGAGGATACACAAGCAACGGTCAAGTATAATGTCAAAAAGGGCAGTATCGGCATTTTTAAGCATCTCCCCGCGCCAGTTTTATTTAATTGGTCACAATCTGCTATTGAGATTATTCTTGAAGAAATTGAAAATCTAAAAGGCCGTCCTGCAAAAGAAATTTTTAAAGAATTGGGCTTGGATATCAAGTGGTCGTATTTGTACAATGAGGAAGACAAAATCGCTGCAGAATGGTTTCTGTCTAACGCTATTTCTTGTTTGGACTCTGCAGAAGGTGCCATGTATGAAATTCCAGAGCACGTAAAACCGATTTTGCGTAAATCCCAGTTGTTCACAGTCATCCCGAGAATATATTGTGAGCAGTGTGGAAGCTATGAAATTCCATATTGTGCAGAATGCGGGAAGCCCATGGAATGTGATGAAAATGTCAGGTTACACTGTTCTTGTGGTGCACCATTCCACGTACAATGTTTTGAAGGGCATCGTGCTTGTCGAGTGGAAAACTGGTACATTCCTACAAGCAGGATGTATACTATGATCAATCAAAATATTCACGCAGCATTCAAACAAGATACAGCAGACCTTGTAATGTGTATCATGGGAAGTGCTTTATATATAGCACAACCTTGTATTGTCAGGACTGAGGGTGTTGAGGTTTTCTTTAATCAAATTGATTGTTTTTCTCGCTTACCAGCCACGGCAAAAGAAAACACAAAAAAATATGCTGTGTATTTAGGTGAAAAATGCGATGGAACTTGTAGTAATGCTAAGATCGGGAGGTGTATCGCGGATAGTTCGATGGCCTGCTTACCGAAAGCGTTTTATACACTATTACCTGGCTTTCGGCCTCAACCTCATAAAGGCCTTGAGTATGGCGACGTTGCAGCGCAAATAAATGTTGGATCGTGTGCCTATGAAATGAAAGGAATCATTAAGAAAAATACGATGAATTCTGGGCGTACTTCGAAGTCGGTAGATGTTTTGTTGAATACCCATCTTCTTTCGACATCAAAAGCTGGGGAAGAAATCATCAGACAATTTGTGGAACAGGGATTGGTCGATAATCGCGTTGACCTTATTGCGGTAATTGCTCCACAGTACTTCGATAATTCTTTTAAGGGGACACTGCGTTTTTTGGCAAAGCTAGGTGGAAAAAAGGTTATGTTTATTGAGTTGGATGATGTGGCACGACTTATAGAAGGAAACTCTGCTATTGATGTTTGAAGAGACCTAATCTGCTTTGTTGCAGCCATAAACAATATTTTGCAATCCATAAGAACATATCAGAATTATACCCCATTATACCCTTGATTTCGAGGGTATAATGGGGTATAATTCTACATAGAATAGTATCTCACAGGAGGTGCGCTATGGAATTATCCGATATGCAGGCACGGGTGACAGAGTTGGAGCAGCAGATTTCAAATCTACCTGCCGGTTCTGTTACGAAGAAAACCGTCAACGGCAAGGAGTACTTCTACCACCGTTGGACGGAGAACAAGAAGCGGCGTGAGAAGTATATTCCTGCTGACGAATTGGAGAATTTTCGTGCGCAGATTGAACGGCGGAAGGAACTGGAGCAGGAGCTGAAGGCGCTGAAAAAGCAGCTGCCCAAGGGAAAATCTATGGATGCCTCCGCGTTTACCACCAATGTCCGCACCGGTGAGGCGCTGCGTTCCTTCGCGGCGTCTGTTCGCGGCTATCGCAGGCGCGAGTGCTTCCGGCAGCTGCACGACTTTGTTTACGGTGAGCCGCAGGACAAAGTATTCATCCTCTACGGTCTGCGCCGGACGGGAAAGACCACCATGATCCGCCAGATTTTCGCGGAGATGAGCGACACGCAGCTTGCCAAGACTGCGTTCATTCAGATCACCGCAAAAGACACGCTGGCAGACGTGAACCGCGACCTCAAGGCATTGGAAGCGCAGGGCTTCCGCTATGTGTTTCTCGATGAAGTGACGCTGATGGAGGATTTCATTGAGGGCGCAGCGCTGTTTTCTGACGTGTTTGCGGCCTGCGGCATGAAGATCGTGCTCTCCGGCACGGACTCGCTGGGGTTCCTCTTTACCGAGGACGAGCAGCTTTACGACCGCTGCATCCTGCTGCACACCACATTCATCCCTTACCGCGAGTTTGAAGCTGTCCTCGGCGTTCACGGCATCGACGAGTATATCCGCTACGGCGGCACCATGAGTCTCGGCGGCGTCCACTACAACGAGACCTCCACGTTTGCCAGCAAGGAAAGCACCGACGAATATGTGGACACCGCCATCGCCCGTAATATCCAGCACTCCCTGCGCTGCTATCAGTACGAGGGGCATTTCCGCCATTTGCGGGATTTATACGAGAAGGGCGAGCTGACCAGTGCCATCAACCGGGTTGTGGAGGACATCAACCACCGCTTCACGCTGGAGGTGCTGTCGCAGGATTGGAAGTCCCACGACCTTGGCATTTCCGCCAGCAATCTGCGCCGGGATCGAAAGAACCCGACGGACATCCTCGACCGCATCGACCTTGCGCTTGTCACCGACAGCCTGCGGAAGCTGCTGGAGATCCGCAACAGGGCAGAGCAGACCGTGGCGCTGGACGATGTTCACGCGGCGGAGATCAAGGAGTATCTGGACTTGCTGGACTTAACGCGGGAGATCGATGTGCTGCACCTGCCGGACGTCGGCACGAAGTCCAACCGCGTATGTGTCGCGCAGCCGGGTCTCCGCTATGCGCAGGCGGATGCGCTGATCCGCAGTCTGCTGCTGGATGAAACGTTCAGTGCCCTGTCTCTTACGGAGCGCACCGCCGTGCAGCAGCGCATCCTGACCGAGATCAAGGGGCGGATGTTAGAGGACATCGTCCTGCTGGAAACCAAGCTGGCGAACCCCAAGAAGCAGGTATTTGTCCTGCAATTCCCCGTGGGCGAATTTGACATGGTGGTGTTTGACCCGGAGGCCGGTTCCTGCCGGATTTTCGAGATCAAGCACAGCGAAGAAGCTGTCCCGCAGCAGTACCGCCATCTGATCGACGAACAAAAATGCACCCAGACCGAGCACCGCTACGGTCCGATCACCGGAAAGTTCGTCCTCTACCGTGGGGAAAGCCAAGTGATAGACGGCATTTCGTATCAGAACGTGGAAGAATATCTGAGAAACCTTGCATAACAAAACCGCCGTCCCGATTTTCCGTTCGGGGCGGCAGTTTTATGATGCAGCTTGTCATATGACAAGCTGTTACGCAAAATAAACTTGACGTATGCCAAGTAGTGAAGCGCAAAAATCGTGCGGCGCGACTGCACGAATGCAGTTGATGATGAAAACAATAATGTTCTAAATAGCACGCATCGCTCATTCCATCAATCATTTTCTCGATGCACATGAGCGATGCGCTCTGAACTGGCACGGTCAGCGCGCGAAAACCTCTGCCTATCCGCAGAAATTTTCAGATTCTTCCCTTGGGTACCTTTTCAAATGGATTCCAATCCGTTATAATATATCTACCAACCTAACGAATAGCGCGAGGTGCCGCCATGAAAACGAAAGATACGCCGAAGCAATACGTCATCTACTCCCGCAAGTCCAAATTCACCGGCAAGGGCGAGAGCATCGAGAACCAGATCGAGCTGTGCCGTCAGTACATTGCCATGCACTTTGGCGAGGAAGCGGCGGAAAACGTGCTGGTCTACGAGGACGAGGGCTTTTCCGGCGGCAATCTGGAGCGCCCGCAGTTCAAGAAAATGATGAAGGACTCGCAGAAGATCGCCTTTGCCGCCATCGTGGTCTACCGCCTCGACCGCATCAGTCGCAACATCGGCGACTTTGCCAAGCTCATCGAGGATCTGGGCGACCGGCACATCGACTTCATCTCCATCCGCGAGCAGTTCGACACGTCCTCCCCTATGGGCCGGGCGATGATGTATATCGCGTCGGTGTTCTCACAGCTGGAGCGGGAGACCATCGCCGAGCGCATCCGGGACAATATGCACGAGCTGTCCAAGACCGGGCGCTGGCTGGGCGGCACGACGCCCACCGGCTACGCTTCCGAGAGCCTGTCCAGCGTGACAGTGGACGGCAAGGTGAAGAAGGCCTGCAAGCTCAAACCCATCCCGGAGGAAATCCAGCTGGTCAAGACAATCTTCGAGGTGTTCATGGCGACCGGCTCTCTCAGCAAGACCGACCAGTATCTGCTGGAGCATCGCTGCGTCACGAAGCGCGGCAAGCAGTTCACCCGCTTTGCCATCCGGGGCATTCTCACGAACCCGGTTTACATGATTGCCGACGAGACGGCGTATCAGTATCTGAAAGAAAACAATGTTGACCTGTTTGCCGAGCGCGCAGAATTCGACGGCGAGCACGGTGTCATGGCGTACAACCGCACCCTCCAGCGCCCCGGCAAGGCAAACCAGATCCGCCCCATGGAGGAATGGATCGTGGCGGTGGGCAAGCACCCCGGCATCGTCGCGGGCAGCGACTGGGTGCGGGTGCAGGCCATGCTGGATGTCAACAAATCCAAGAGCTACCGCAGACCGCGCAGCAACGTGGCGCTGCTGTCCGGGCTGCTGCGGTGCGGCGAATGCGGCGACTATATGCGCCCGAAGCTGACCAACCGCCGCACGGCGGACGGTGAGCTGATCTACACCTACATGTGCTCCACCAAGGAGCGCAGCCACGGTACAGTCTGCTCTATGAAAAACTGCAACGGCAACACGCTGGACGCCAAGATCATCGAAGAGATCCGCAAGCTGTCCGCCGACAAGGAGACCCTTACCCGGCTGCTGGCGCAGACCAAAAAGGTCATCAGCGGCAGCAAGGAGGGCTACGACGCAGAGCTGGCGCTGCTCCGGGAAAAACACGCCGAAACGGAGGACCGCATCAAGCGGCTGGTGGAGTCTCTGTCCGTTGCCAGCGAGACCTCCGCGAAGTACGTCATGGAGCAGATCGACGCGCTCCATCAGGAGAGCGAGACGCAGCAGCTGCGCCTTGCTGAGCTGGAAGCCCTGACTGAACAGAGCCGAATGCTCCATCAGGAGTTTGCCTTCCATCAGGAAATGATCGAATCCTTCGCCAGCGCGGTGGATTCTGCCACGCTGGAGGAAAAACGCCGTCTGCTGCGCACCATCGTCAAAAAGGTGGTCTGGGACGGCAAAAATGCCTATGTTTACCTCTTTGCGGAGGATGGAGAGGCGAATTTGCCGCCCATTGACCAACCTATGTATCCGTTGGGAGAGGATAGCGAATGAAATCCTCATGTACTTCCGCGGGCAGCGGAAGAGCGCGTCAGACGTTTCGCTCTCGGAGTGCATCGAGACCGGGCGGGATGGCAACGCGCTGTCGCTGATGGACGTGATCTGCTCGGAGGAGGATCTGTTCGAGCAGCTGTCCGAAAAAGAGATCTATGGCAGGCTCCACGCCGCCGTGAACACCTGCCTGACCCCGCGCGAGCAGCGCATCATTCTGCTGCGCTACGGGCTGGGCAACCGCAAGCCGCTGACACAGCGGGAGATCGCCGTGCAGTGCGGCATCAGCCGCAGCTACGTCAGCCGCATCGAAAAACGCGCCCTGCAGAAGCTGGAGGACGCACTGACAAAAGAAACCTGAAGGGAACGATCACAAATGCATCCATGGAAACATTTCTGTACCATCACGCGCCACCGCTGGAAGGTGTGCAGTCACTGCTTCCGCGTCGGGCTGTATTGGCGCGGCCTGACGCACGACCTGTCCAAATACTCCCCCACAGAGTTCTGGACCGGCGCAAAATACTATCAGGGCACGCGCAGCCCGAACTCCTATGAGCGCGAGCTCTACGGCTACTCCGCCGCATGGATGCACCACAAGGGCCGCAACCGCCACCACTACGAATACTGGACGGACATCGACCCGAAGACGAAGGTCTACCGCGCCGTGCCGATGCCGCGCAAATTCTTTGTGGAGATGGTCATGGACCGCATCGCCGCCTGTAAAATTTACCACGGCAGCGCCTACACGGACGCCGATGCCCTCAACTATCTCGTCCACGCCGAGGAGGTCCGCGATGGCTCGATGATGCACCCGGACACGCGCCGCGAGCTTCTCTATGTGCTGACCATGCTGCGCGACCGCGGCGAAAAGGAGACGTTCCGCTTCCTGCGCGAGGTCGTGCTGGCCGGGAAGCCGTTTGCCGTTCCTGCGCAGTGACAAAAATGCAGGAATCATTTCCTTTTCTGCCCGCAGGCCGATCCGGTCGGAAGTTGACAATAATGAAGGGCAAAACTGCCATCCACAGGAGTTATTCACATTCTGCACAAGGTTGTGCACAGCAGGATCCCTGATTTAGCGGGCTTTCGCGGGGGATTTCGGGCAGTTGTGCACAGGCCTGTAAAAACGCCTCTGCACAGCAGTGCCATGTTCCGGAGTTGACATAACCCCGTTTGAGACAAAAATTTACAGACAGGTAACAGGAAATTAAAATGCAGGATGCCGATCGACATCCTGCATTGATTTTTTGGGTCTTATAAGGCCTCGCCCTCCATGGAGCGCGTGGCATAGGCGTTGAGCGTCTGGTCGGCGATGTTGCCAGCGAGATACTCATAATACGCCTGCGCGCCGATCATCGCTCCGTTGTCACCGCACAGCGACAGCGGCGGCATGCAAAGGCGTACGCCGCGGGCGGCCGTCTCCCGCTGCAGCGCAGCGCGGATGCGGCTGTTGGCGGCCACACCGCCCGCCACGGCCAACGTTTTCCGCCCCGTCTGTTCCAGCGCCAGCATGGCGCGCGGCACGAGCATGCCGCACACAGCCTCCGAGAAGGCGGCGCAGAGGTCCGGGATGACGATCTGCTCACCCTTCTGCCCGGCGTTATGGATGAGATTCACGGCCGAAGTCTTCAGGCCGGAGAACGACAGGTCTAGCGGATTGCCGCTCAGGTGCGGCCGGGGCATGGGATAGCGCGACGGGTCTCCGCCCTGCGCCGCGCGGTCAAGGGCCGCACCGCCGGGGTATGGCATGCCGAGCAGCCGCGCGACCTTGTCGAAGCACTCCCCTGCTGCGTCGTCGCGCGTGCCGCCGAGAATGCGCAGCTTCGTATAGTCCTCGACGTCGACGAACATGGTGTGCCCGCCGGAGACGACAAGGCACAGAAACGGCGGCTCCAGGTCCGGGTAGGCCAGATAGTTGGCCGCGATATGGCCCTTGATGTGGTGGACCGGAATGAGCGGCACATCGAGCGCCAGCGCAGCCGCCTTGGCAAAATTCACGCCGACGAGCAGCGCGCCGATAAGGCCGGGCGCATAGGTCACGGCGACGGCGTCCAGCTCGCCGCGCGTCAGGCCGGTGTTCTCCAGCGCCTGCTCGGCAAGACCGTAGATGGCCTCAATATGCTTGCGCGAGGCGATCTCCGGCACAACGCCGCCGTATTCGCGGTGCAGCGCGACCTGCGAGGCGATGCAGTCCGTCAGGATGCGTCTTCCGTCCTCCACAATGGCGACGGCGGTCTCGTCGCAGGAGGATTCAATGGCAAGGATCCGCATGATCGAGCTCCTTTCTGAGGATCAGCGCGTCCTCTCGGGGCGCGAGATAGTAATTGGGCCTGCGCCCGATGCAGGCAAAGCCCGCTGCGGTATAGAGCCGCTGGGCCGGGAGATTGGAGACACGGACCTCCAGCGTCAGAGAGCCGATGCCGCGCGCAGCCAGCCTTTCCTGCAGCGCCTGCAGAAGCGCCTGTGCCGTACCGCGGCGGCGCAGCTCCGGCACGACGGCCAGATTCATCATATCGGCCTCCGGCGGCACGAGCTGCGCGCCGACATAGCCCGCAAATGCGCCGTCCAGCCGCGCGACGAGCCAGAGGCTGAAGCCGGTATCCAGCTCCTCCGCAATGGAGTTTTCGCTCCAAGGCGCGGAGAAGCACAGACGCTCCAGCGCGGCGATGTCCGCCACATCGGCGGCGGTCATTTCCTGAATTTCGATCATTTGGCAGCGTACCAGCTTTCTCCCTGCTTGGCCTCGGCCACGAGCGGGACCCGCAGCGCAGCGGCGTGCTCCATCTCGTTCGTGACGATCTGCATGACCTGCTGCGCCTCTTCCTGCGGGCACTCGACGATCAGCTCATCGTGCACCTGCAGCAGCAGCCGGGCCTGCAGCCCCTCGAGCGCATGGAACACACGTACCATGGCCAGCTTGATGATGTCCGCCGCGCTGCCCTGCACGGGCGTGTTGAGCGCGATGCGCTCCGCACCGGAGCGGACGTTGAAATTCGAGCTTTTGATCTCCGGAATGGCGCGGCGGCGGCCGAAGATCGTCTCCACATAGCCCTTTTCACGCGCCGTCTCCTTGATATCGTGCATATAGGCGCGCACGCCGCTGTATTTTTCGAGATAGCTGTCGATATAGGCCTTGGCCTCCGCACGGGACACGCCGATGTCCTGCGCCAGGGAGAACTCCGAGATGCCGTAGACGATGCCGAAGTTCACGGCCTTGGCATGGCGGCGCATGAGCGGCGTGACGGATTCCAGCGGCACGCCGAACACCTGCGAAGCCGTCACGGCATGGAAGTCCTCACCGGAGCGGAACGCCTCCTGCATGCGCGTATCGTCCGCGATATGCGCCAGCACGCGCAGCTCGATCTGGCTGTAGTCCGCGTCGACCAGCACCCAGCCGGGGCGCGGGACGAACATGCGGCGAATTTCGCTGCCGAGCTCCGTGCGCACGGGAATGTTCTGCAGGTTCGGGTCCGTGGAGGACAGGCGGCCCGTCGCCGTGACCGTGTTCTGAAACGTCGTGCGGATGCGGCCGTCCGGCCCGATGACCTTCTGCAGGCCGTCGGCATAGGTGGACTTCAGCTTCGTGAGCATGCGGTAGTCCATGATGGCCTGCACGGCAGGATGCCGGTCGCGGAGCTTTTCGAGCACCTCGGCATTTGTGGAATAGCCGCTCTTTGTCTTCTTGACGGGCGGCAGGCCGAGCGTTTCAAACAGGAATACGCCGAGCTGGCGCGTGGAATTGAGATTGAACGTCTCTCCGGCATAGCCGAAGATCAGGCTCTCGCAGGCGTCGATGCGCTCGGAGAGCATCTCGCCGAAGTCATGCAGGGCCTGCGCGTCGACGAGGATGCCGTCGTGCTCCATCTGCGCCAGCACCGGGCACAGCGGCAGCTCGATGTTCTCGAACAGCGGCTGCATGCCCTGCTCGCGCAGGCGCTTGCCGAGCTCCTCCGTCAGGCCGTCGATGCAGGCCGTCCGGATGGCAAGGACGCTTTCCGGCTGGAGCGCGGTCTCGTCCGCAGGCGGGATGTGCAGATAGTCCTGCGCGAGCTGCGGCAGGGCGTAGGCTCCGCGCGTCGCATCGAGCAGATAGGCCGCCACAGCCGTGTCGAACACGATCCCCGCAGGCTCCACGCCGAGAGCCAGCAGCGCGCGCAGCAGCGGCTTGCTGTCGTGCACGGTCTTCGGCACGTCCGCCGCAAACAGGCGCTGCAGCAGCGGCACATAGTCCGTTCCGAGCGTTTCGCGGCGCAGCACATAGGCCGTCTGGTCCGGGCCGTCCATGTGCGGCGCGGCCACGAGCATCGAGAGATCGTCCGCGGCAGCAATGCTGAGCGTCACGCCTGATAACAGCTGCTGCGCCTGCTCCGGGGTCTGCACGTCCAGAAGCGTGCAGGAGCCTGTCACGGGCTGCGCCGGTTCCTCCGACTCGTCCTGCTCCAAAGCGGCGCTGCGCAGGCCGTAGCGGTCGATGAGGCGCTGGAATTCCAGTGTGGTGAACAGGTCATACAGCGCCCGGCGCTTCGGGGGCCGGATGAGATTGTTCTCCGGCGTGAAGTCGATGGGCGCATCGCAGCGGATCGTCGCCAGCTCATAGGAAAGATAGGCCGACTCGCGGCCGTTTTCGAGCTTATCAAACAGCTTTCCCTTCATGTTTTCCCGGGAAAGATTGGCATAGACGCCGTCGAGCGTACCGAAGCGCTTCAGCAGGTCGTTTGCCGTCTTCGGCCCGACGCCCGCTACACCCGGGATATTGTCCGAGCTGTCGCCCATAAGAGCCTTCAGATCGATGAGGCGCTTCGGCTCCAGCCCGTATTCCGCGCGGAAGACGTCCGGCGTATAGCGCTCCGTCCGCGTCTGCCCGCCCTGCGTGCGCACCAGGCGCACGGAGACGTGCTCGTCGACGAGCTGCAGGCTGTCGCGGTCTCCCGTCAGGATGGCGCAGTCCCACCCGGCCTCCTCGCACAGACGGCCGACCGTGCCGAGCACATCGTCCGCCTCCCAGCCCTCGCAGGCATAGACCGGGATGTTCATCGCGGCGAGCACCTGCTTCATGACCGGCATCTGCATGGCAAGCTCCTCCGGCATGGGGTGGCGCGTGGCCTTATAGCCGTCATAGCGCAGATGGCGGAACGTCGGCGCGTGCAGGTCAAAGGCCACGCACAGCGCGTCCGGCTGCTCCTCGCTGCGCTCTTTTTCCAGAATATTCAGAAAGCCGTAGATCGCATTGGTATAAAGTCCGTCTCGGGTCGTCAGCGGCCGCACACCGTAAAACGCGCGGTTGATGACGCTGTTCCCGTCCAGGATCATCAGCTTCATATGGTATCTCCTTCGATCAGATGCGCTTCCACTTTGCGCCCTGCGGCGTATCGATGACCTCGATGCCGCGTGCCTTCAGCTCATCGCGGATGCGGTCGGCCTCCGGCCAGTTCTTCGCGCGCTTTGCTTCGGTACGGGCGGCGACGAGCGCGTCGATCTCCGGGTCGTGCTCCTCCTCCGGCCGGGCGCTGCGTGCCTTCTCTGCCGCAGAGAGCAGGTTCAGGCCGAGCACCTCGTCAAAGCTGGCAAGGGCTGCGAGCTTCGTGGCATCATTCGTCTTTGCCTTCAGCACATCATAGACGGCCGTCACGGCGAGCGACGTGTTGAGGTCGGCGTTCAGCGCGCCGAGGAAGCGCTCCTTCAGCGCCTCGAAGGCCTCCGCGTCGACCGCGCCGTCCTCCGGGCGCAGGGCCGCGATGCGGGCGATGAGCTTTTCGTAGGTCTGTGCCGCATTGTCGAGGTTCTCCCACGAGAACACGAGGTTGCGGCGATAATGGCTCTGCAGGCAGAACAGGCGGTAGGCGATGGGATCGTAGCCCTTCTCCTCCAGCAGGGACACCGTGAGGAACTCGCCCTTCGACTTGGACATCTTGCCGGACTCCGTGTTCAGGTGATGGACATGGAACCAGTAATTGCACCACTTGTGGCCGAGGAAGGCCTCGGACTGGGCGATCTCGTTCGTGTGATGCGGGAAGGCATTGTCGATGCCGCCGCAGTGGATATCCAGATATTCACCGAGGTGCTTGATGCTGATGCAGGAGCACTCGATATGCCAGCCGGGATAGCCGACGCCCCACGGGGAGTCCCACTTGAGGGCCTGATCCTCGAACTTGGACTTCGTGAACCAGAGAACGAAGTCATTCTGATTGCGCTTGTTGGAATCCTCCTCGACGCCCTCGCGCACGCCGACGGCAAGGTCCTCCTCCTTATGGTCGTTGAAGACATAGTATTTTTCCAGCTTGGACGTGTCAAAGTAGACATTGCCGCCCGCAAGATAGGCATAGCCCTTGTCCAGCAGCGTCTGGATCATATGAATGTATTCCGGGATGCAGTTCGTGGCAGGCTCCACAACATCCGGCCGCTTGATGTTCAGCTTGGCACAGTCAGCGAAGAACGCATCGGTATAGAACTTTGCGATCTCCATGACGGTCTTATGCTCGCGGCGCGCACCCTTGAGCATCTTGTCCTCGCCGGTATCGGCATCCGAAGCCAGATGGCCGACGTCCGTGATGTTCATCACGCGCTTGACGGGATAGCCCATGTAGCGCAGACTCTTCTCGAGCACGTCCTCCATGATATAGCTGCGCAGGTTGCCGATGTGGGCGAAGTGATAGACCGTCGGGCCGCAGGTATACATTTTGACGAGCTTCGGGTCGATGGGGGTGAAGAGCTCCTTCTTATGGCTCAGGGAATTATAGAGATACATCTTGATCCTCCTTCAATTTTTCCTCTAATTTTTCGATACGCGCATACAGGGCGTCCAGCTCCAGCCGGACAGGGTCTGGCGTGTGGATATGGTCGAGCTTCTCGCCGTTGCGCCGGACGACGCGGCCGGGCACGCCGACAACGGTGGAGTCCGGCGGCACCTCGTGCAGCACAACGGAATTTGCTGCAATGCGGGCGTTGTCGCCGACCTTGAACGGACCGAGCACCTTCGCGCCGCTGCCGACCATGACGTTGTTGCCGAGCGTCGGGTGGCGCTTGCCGTTCGTCATGCCCGTGCCGCCGAGCGTAACGTTCTGATAGAGCAGGCAGTCGTCGCCGATCTCCGTTGTCGCGCCGATGACGATGCCGGTACCGTGGTCAATGACGAGCCGTCTGCCGATCTTGGCGGCCGGGTGGATCTCGATGCCCGTGCGCCGCCGCGCAAACTGTGAGACCCAGCGGCCGAGAAAGCGCAGCCGGTGTTCATAGAGCCAGTGCGCCACGCGGTAATACATCGTGGCGTGCAGGCCGTTATATAACCAGAAGACCTCCCAGCCGCTGCGCGCTGCGGGATCATTGCGGCGGTATGCCTCTATGGTTTCTTTTAACCGCATTCTTTCGCCTCCAAACAAAAAACTGCCAGCCTCGGATTGCTCCAGAGGCGGGCAGTGCTCGCGGTTCCACTCTGATTTCTTGCTCCGGCCTTGACGCGGCCAACGGGGTCTCCCCGGCGCTCACGGGCGCACGCTTCGCACGGAGTCCGCCGCGCCCGCTCTCAGCCAATGACGGACGCTCTCTGCGGCAGACGGCCCGGCTACTCTTCCCGGTCATAACGCCTATTTCATTGCTATTATATTACCATCAAGGGCCTGCGGTGTCAAGGTTTTTCCGGAAATTACACCGCCCGCGGACATTCGTCCGTGTATATTCATAGCGATATACAAAATTTTCTGCAGAGCCCGGAATGGGCTTGCTTTTCTTTCGTGAATTTACTATAATGCAAGCGAGCGCAAATCCAGAATCTCCGTCATTTTTACCAATCGCAGTCTTTCCGAGTTCGGAACATCCCCGCGGAAATTATGTGAGCAGGAGGAACCTTCATGTTTCAGAATGTACAGCAGATCCAGGATTTTATCCGCCAGAACGGCATCGCATTTCTCGATTTCAAGATGATCGACCTTCGCGGCAGGTGGAAGCACCTGTCCATCCCCGCAGCCCGCTTCAACGAGGACATCATGACGCACGGCATCGGCTTCGACGGCTCGAACTACGGCTATGCCCAGGTTGAGCGCAGTGACATGGTCTTCCTGCCGGACATCACGACGGCGGTCGTCGACCCGTTCGTCAAGGCGCCGACGCTCACGATGATCGGCGATGTCATGGTCATCGACCATCCGGCAAACCGCCCGTTCGACCAGTATCCGCGCAATGTCGCCAAGAGCGCCATCGCCCACATGCAGGCTCTCGGCGTCGCGGACGAGATGATCATCGGACCGGAGTATGAATTCCATGTCTTTGACGGCATGACGCGCACCCTGCGCCCGGATGCCGTCGGCTACCGCCTGCAGTGCAGCGAGTCCGTCTGGTCCGCCGGGGAATTCCCGAACAACGGCTTTCACACCGGCCCGCACGATGGCTACCACGCCGATCTGCCCGGCGACCGCACGTTTGACCTGCGCAACCAGATCTGTCTGGAGCTTGCCAAGTGGGGCGTGGACGTCAAGTATCACCACCATGAGGTCGGCGGCTCCGGCCAGCTGGAGATCGAGGTCGAGCTGGGCGAGATGACCCGTCTGGCAGACGCCACGATGGCCGCAAAATACGTCATCCGCAATACGGCCGCCGCGAACGGTATGACGGCCACTCTGATGCCGAAGCCCATCTACGGTGAGGCCGGCAACGGCATGCATGTGCACATGCTCCTGCGCAAGAACGGTCAGCCCGTGTTCTACGATCCGGATGGCTATGGCCAGCTCAGCCGCACGGCCATGCACTTCATCGGCGGCCTGCTGACGCACGCCCGCAGCCTCTGCGCCATCACGAACCCCAGCACGAATTCCTACAAGCGCCTCATCCCCGGCTTCGAGGCCCCTGTCACCATCGGTTATGCCATGGCGAACCGCAGCGCCGTCGTGCGCATCCCGGCCTATGTTAAATCGCCGGACAAGAAGCGCTTCGAGCTCCGCAACCCGGACGCGATGTGCAACCCGTACTTTGCCTACGCTGCCATTCTGATGGCAGGCCTCGACGGTATTGAGCACGAGATCGATCCGGCAGGACGTGGCTGGGGGCCGTTTGACTTCAATCTCTTCGACCTCCCGGCAGACGAGCGCAAGCGCCTCGGCCACCTGCCCGCCAGCCTCGACGAAGCGCTCGACGCGCTGGAAGCGGATCACGACTATCTCACGCGCGACGGCGTGTTCCCGATGCCGCTGCTCGAGACGCTCGTCAAAACGCTCCGCGCCGACGCGCAGGAGATCAGCCGCATCCCGCACCCAGCGGAGTTCGACCGCTATTTCGATCTCTGAGCGGACCGTATTGGCCCCGTATTCCTTCCGGAGTACGGGGCTCCGCGTGTAGAAGCCCAGAAGTATGACGCGGGAGGGGCTAAGCGGTGTTCCGGTCGAGACGATCCGCAATTTGATTTTCTGGAGGAAGCAAAAAATGAAAAAAGGAACAATCGGACAGACGGGTCCTGCTGCCAACATCGGGCGCAGACTCTTTGCCCTCCATTCGGCTGCATGCATTCTGCGGGGTCTCATCAGATGAGGGGCGCTAGGATCGCCGGGCTGCTGATTCGCCAGGCCCGTCTCCGGCGGGACTGGAGTCAGGACGGCCTGTGCCTGGGCATCTGCACTCCCTCCTACCTATCCAAGATCGAGCAGGGCAAGGCAGAGCCCTCTCCGGAGGTGACGGAGCTTCTGCTTCGTCGTCTGGGCCTTGTCTGGATACCGGAGCCGGAGGATCTGAAGCCCTGCTGGAACGCCCTGCTTTCCGGCAGTCCCGGCTTTTTCCTTTGCTATGAGCAGCTGGTACTGCCCCAGCAGGAGAGACTTGCCTGCAGTCCGCTGGCGGCGGACATCCTGTTGCTGGCTGCCTTTTACACAGATACCATGCAGCCCCTGCCGGAGGAATGGGAACCGTTTCTCTCCACCCGGCAGCTGGCTCTGCAGCGTGCTCTGCAGGGGCGGTGGGACGAGGCCGCGCGGCTGGAACCACTGCCGCTGCTGTCCTCGCTCCACGGGAAAGCCCTCTACACAAAGGGGGCGTATACAACCGCCATCGAGGTGCTGCGAGACGCCTACCGCTCGGCGGCAGACGCAGGTTATCCCCATATGATGCTTTCCTGCCGTATTCTTATAGGAAACTGCTACTCAGATCTGGGCCGCATGGAGGAAATGATGACCCATTTTTCTGTAGCGGAGCATCTGGCAGAGGCTCTTGGCGACACGGACAGTCTGGCCTCCCTCCGCTACAATACCGCTGCCACGCAGCTGCAGCTCGGCCAGCCGGAAAAAGCCCTGTCCTACTTTTCCAGCCTCCCGCATCCCAGCTTTCTGGGCCTGCACAAGCTCGCCATCTGCCATGAACAGTTAGGGCACCGGGAGCAGGCATTGGCAGCCGTCCAACAGGCGGAGTCTCTGACCGCCTGCGAGACAGAGCGGCAGATGCTGGCGCTGGTACGCTATCGGCTGGAGCATGCGGATTACCTTCACGACAGCGCCTACGGCGCTCAGCTGCTGGATTGCTTCCGGCAGCTGCAGGAGACATACCCCATGGGCTTCACCCGGTTCCACCTGCAGTGGGTGCTGGCATGGTACAAGGCGAACCGCCAGTACCGCCAAGCTTGCCGCCTGCTGGAGGAGTTTCCTATAATATAGTGTTTTTTCCAATCTAAGCATGTCATTCCGGGAACAATTTTCCCATAATGACATGCTTTCTTTTTGTAAGGAGCTGTGCGATAATTATAACCGCGAGGTGAACACTATGAAACAAACACTCTGGACGCGGGAATTTACCCGCATTACTGCCGCCACAGCACTGGGCGCAGCAGGCGGCATCATCAGTCAGTTTGCCCTATCGTTTCTGGTCTTTGATGAAACAGGCAGCACGCTGGCAGCAGCGCTGGTGGTCGCCATCCAGCTGATCCCGATGGTGCTGCTGCCGCTGGTCGTCGCTCCCATGATGGACCGTCTGCCGCGTAAGCCTTTTCTGGTGTGGGGCGACCTGCTCAACGGCGTGTGCTACGCCGGGGCAGGACTGTTTCTGTTGCACAGTTCCTTTTCCTATATTGCTTATCTGGCCTTTTCCCTGCTCGTGTCGTGCCTCGGGGCTTTCGACGAGCTGGCCTATAACAGCTTTTATCCCCTGCTGTTGCCGAAGGGGCAGGAAGAGCGGGCCTACACCGTCTCAGCCATGCTCTATCCCATTTTGAAGGTTCTGATGATGCCGCTGGCGGCGGTGCTGTACGATAAGCTGGGCGTGGGACGGCTGCTGCTGATACAGGCCGCGCTTTCGGTGCTGGCGGCCTTCCTGGAAAGTCGCATTCGCGTGCAGGAAAGCCGCCGGGATCAGGAGCCGCTGCTGTCTCTGAAAACATGGTGGCGGGATGTCCGGGAAGCAGCCGCCTATCTGCGGCAGGAGCACGGCCTGCACGGGCTCTATGCGTACATGTCCGTTACCAACGGCATGGCCTCGGGCTATTCTCCCTTGCTCATCGCCTTTTTCCGCACGGCGCCGGGCTTCACTACCGCCATGTATTCCTTTTTCTCCGTTGCGGAATTTGCCGGGCGCACCATCGGCGGAGCCATCCGCTACCGCTACTCTCTCCCGGAGAAAAAACGCTTTGGCTTTCTGTTCGGTGTGTATCAGACCTATGAGTTGATGGACACCTGCCTGCTGTGGCTGCCATATCCCCTGATGCTGGTGAATCGGGCGATCTGCGGCTTTCTGGGCATTCAAAGCGCCACCATCCGTCAGGCGGCAGTCCAGCGCTATATCCCCGACCGGCTGCGCGCCCGGCTCAATGCCTATGAGTCCATGCTCTGCACAGCGGCGGGAGCGGCGCTCTCTCTGGCCATCGGCGCACTGGGAGAGGTGCTGGATTACCGTCTCTGCATGACCGTCTGCGGTCTGATCACCATGGCGGTGTGCTGGCTGACGGTATTTCTGCGGCGGCGTCAGGTGCGCCAGGTGCTGGCAGACCGTCCCGGTGTGGACCAGATCCGGTAGATACCGGTCCGGTTTTGTTTCCGAACATAGGCCAAAGCGACTAGGGCCACTTTTTCACGAGGCAAAGCCGGCGCAACTTTTTTCGATCTTTTTGCATCGAATATCCCCCGGGGGAGCTTCCGGAACCGAATTTCGTATGCTAAAATGCATCACGAGAACGGGCGAAAGGGCCCGAAATGACAGGAGGACCACCCCCAATGAAACGAATTCTTGCACTGCTGCTGGTGCTGAGCGCCGTTCTGGCGCTGGCCGCATGCAGCAAAACCCCGGCAGTGACCGAAGACGAAGGCACGACGCTCGTCTACGGCAGCGGCGACTACACCCGCATCAACCCCGCCATGGATGAGCACGGCGAGATCAACGTGCTGCTCTTCAGCGGTCTGACCGCCCACAACGGCAGCAACGAGGTCGTTGCCGGTCTGGCTGAATCGTGGGAATACGATGAGAGCGCCTGCACCTACACCTTCCACCTGCGCGACGGCGTGAAGTGGCATGACGGCGAGCCGTTCACGGCTGCGGACGTAAAGTTCACGATCGAAGCCATCATGGACCCCGAAAACGGCTCGGAAAACGCACCGAACTTCGAGGATGTGGAGGAGATCACCGTTCCCGACGACAAGACCGTCGTGTTCCGTCTGTCCGCGCCGAACGTGGCCTTCCTTGACTATATGACCATGGCCATTCTGCCGCAGCACCTGCTGCAGGGCGAGGACATGCAGGAATCGGACTTCTTCCGCCATCCGGTCGGCACCGGCCCGTATAAGCTGGAGAGCTGGGACGCCGGGCAGTCCATCGTGTTGGTCAAAAACGAGGATTATTACCTCGGTGCGCCGAAGATCGACCGCATCATCTTCAAGATCGTCACGGACGACAATGCACAGGCTCTGCAGCTGAAGTCCGGCGAGATCGATCTGGCCCTGCTCGATCCGAAAAACGCAAAGGACTTTACGGACAAGGAGGGCTATACCTGCTATGACATGACGACGGCAGACTACCGCGGCATTCTCTTCAACTTCTGGAACGACTACTGGACGGAGAACCGCGACCTCATCCCCGCCATCTGCTACGGCATTGACCGGCAGGCCATCATCGACTCTGTCCTGCTCGGGCAGGGCATGGCCGCCTACGGTCCCCTGCAGCGCAACATTTATAACGACTCCAATGTAGAGCACTACGACTATGACCCGGAAAAGGCAAAGACCATTCTGGAGGACGCAGGCTGCACGATGAGTGAAAACGGCTTCTACGAACGAAACGGCAAGGAGATCGGCTTTGTCATCAGCGTCATGGCCGGTGAGCAGGACCGCATCGACATTGCACAGGCTGCCGCACAGCAGCTGCGCGATATCGGCATCAACTGCACGGTCGACATTCCCGCGCAGATGGACTGGGGCGGACAGATGGCCTGCCTCATCGGCTGGGGCAGCCCGTTCGACGCTGACGACCACACCTATAAGGTCTTCGGCACGGACAAGGGCGCAAACTACTCCGGCTACTCCAATGCCGCCGTGGACAGCTACCTGAAGCTGGCCCGCGAGACCTCCGACCCGGAGCAGCGCCGCCAGTATTACGCCAAGTTCCAGGAGGCTCTGGCCGCCGATCCCGCCTATGCCTTCATCTGCTACATCGACGCGAACTATGTCGCCGTCGACGGTCTGCAGGGCATCGCGGCGGATACCGTACTCGGCCACCACGGCGTCGGCATTTTCTGGAATGTTCAGGAATGGACGATCGAGAAATAACAACGGAAAAAGCATCGGGAGGCTCGCGGATCGAGCCTCCCAGACTGTTGAAAAAACTGCCCGGCCGAGAATTTCGGAGGGAAGGATAGTGTGAAAGGGAACCGTCAGGGTTCTCTTTCGCGTTCAATAACCCGCCGCAGCGGCAAAATTGCAAAACAATCTTGCAAAATCATATTTTGCAATTTTGAAAGCAGCTTGCCAAAAAAGTTCTAAAAGACTTTTTTGGCAAGCTGCCTCCCGCATGTACGTTTTGACAGGTGATCCTATGGCAGAGCTACTGGAAGTAAAAAATCTGTCCGTCAGCTTTTTCACCCCGGCGGGAGAGGTCCAGGCCGTGCGCGACGTCAGCTTTTCGCTGCGCGCGGGTGAGGTCCTCGCCATCGTGGGCGAATCCGGCTGCGGCAAAAGCGTGCTGTGTAAGAGCATCCTGCACCTGCTGCCGCCGAGCGCGCGGCGCAAGAGCGGCACGATCGCGGTAAATGGCCGTGATATCACGCAGCTGCGGGAACGCGAGCTGCAGAAGCTTCGCGGCTCATTGTTTTCCATGGTATTTCAGGACCCGATGACTGCGCTGAACCCCAGCATGACCGTCGGCGCGCAGCTGGCGGCCGCTGTCCGTGTTCATGCGCCCCGCCTGCGCGGCGCGGCTCTGGAGCAGCGCGTGCTCGAGCTGATGCGCCTTGTCGGCATCGACCGGCCGGAGGAGCGGCGCGGCCTGTATCCGCACCACTTTTCCGGCGGCATGCGCCAGCGCGTCGTGCTGGCCATTGCGCTGGCGGGCGACCCGTCGATCCTGTTTGCCGACGAGCCGACGACCGCGCTGGATGTGACCATTCAGGCCCAAATTCTCGATCTTCTGCGCGAAATTCAGCAGAAGCTCGGCACGGCGACCGTTTTCGTCACCCACGATCTCGGCGCCGTGGCGCGCGTGGCGGATCGTGTGGCCGTCATGTACGCCGGGAAGATCGTGGAGCTCGGCACGGCGGAGGATATTTTCTATGATCCGCGCCACCCCTACACCTGGGGTCTGCTGCAGTCGCTCCCGGCGCTGTCCCGCGGGAAGCCGCGGCTGCATACCATTCCCGGCATGCCGCCCACGCTGATCGACCCGCCGAAGGGCGACTCCTTCGCCTGCCGCAACAAATATGCCCTTGCCATCGACTATGAGGAGGAGCCGCCGATGTTCCGCATTTCCGACACCCATTTTGCCGCGACGTGGCTGCTCGACCCCCGGGCCCCGCACATCACGCCGCCGATCGGAGGCGAGCGCCATGGCTGAGCCGCTTCTCGAGGTGCGCGGTCTGACGCACGCCTTCCCGCTCGGGCGAAGGGCCGTGCTCCGCGCTGTGGATCACGTCTCGTTCACGCTCCGGCGCGGCGAGGTTCTCGGTCTCGTCGGCGAATCCGGCTCCGGCAAATCGACCATCGCGCGCTGCGTGATGAATCTGCTACGGCCGCAGAGCGGGCAGATCCTCTATCGCGGCATCGACATCTGTGACCGCCGCGTCTTCCGCGCGAACCGCCGCATGCTGCAGGCGGAGCGGCAGATCATCTTTCAGGACTCCGGCTCGAGCCTGAACGGGCGCATGCGCGTGTGCGACATTATCGCCGAGCCCATGCGCATCCAGCATATCCACCCGCCGCGCGGCAGCTACCGCGCCGAGGCGGAGTTCCAGATGCGCTATGTTGGTCTGGACGCGGGCTATCTGGACAAATACCCCGGTGAGCTTTCCGGCGGGCAGCGCCAGCGTGTTGCGATCGCGCGGGCCCTTTCCATGGAGCCGGAGCTGCTCGTTGCGGACGAGCCGGTCGCCTCGTTGGATGTTTCCATTCAGGCACAGATCATCAATCTGTTCCGCCATCTGCAGGAGGAGCACGGGTTCTCCTTCCTGTTTATTGCCCACGATCTGGCTGTCGTGGAATTCCTCTGTGACCGCGTCGGCGTGCTGTATCAGGGAAGGCTCGTGGAGCTGGCCCCGACGGCATCGCTGTTCGCCGCGCCGCAGCACCCCTATACGCGCGCGCTGCTCTCGTCCATCCCCATCCCGGACCCGCGCCTCGAGCGCGCCCGCAGGCCGCTCGTCTTTGAGGGGCCGCTGCCGGACGGCGGCACATGGACGGAGGTCGCGCCGGAGCATTACGTTCTGCTGGAAGGAGGGGGCGCCGTATGAAGGTCCGCCGGTTTTTCCTGCGGCTGCTGCCGCGCCTCGGCATTTTCGTGCTGAGCGTGCTGCTGCTCTCCGTTCTGACGTTCTATATCTCCCGCCTCGCTCCCGGCGACCCGCTTGTCTCCTACTACGGCGACCGCGTGGAAAAAATGTCCCCCGCCGAGCGCGAATGGGCTGAGGACAAGCTCGGCCTGAATGATCCCCTGCCCACGCAGTACGCCCGCTGGTTCAGCCGCGCGCTGCACGGCGATTTCGGCATCTCCTATAAATATAAGATAGATGTTCTGGAGCTGATCGGTGACCGCATTGGCAACACCCTGCTGCTCGGCGGGCTCGGCTTCGTGCTGCTGTTCGTGCTGGCTCTGCTGCTCGGCGCGCTGTGCGCATGGAAGGAGGACCGGCCGCTCGACCGCATCCTCTGCAAGCTTGGCACGGTGACGAGCTGCATCCCGGAATTCTGGCTGTCACTGATGCTGATCCTGCTGTTTTCCGTCACGCTGCGCTGGCTGCCGAGCTCCGGGGCCTACAGCGTCGGCCACGCGGACGATATCGGCGACCGGATCGTGCACCTGATCCTGCCGATGTCCGTCGTCGTACTGAGCCACCTGTGGTACTATGCCTACCTCGTGCGCAACCGGCTGGTGGAGGAGCTGCGCGCGGACTATGTGCTGCTGGCGCGCAGCGAGGGAATGGGCCGGGCGCACATCGTGCTGCGGCAGTGCCTGCGCAATGTGCTTCCGTCCTATCTCAGCCTCATGGCCATCTCCGTGCCGCATGTGATGGGCGGGACCTATATCGTGGAGGCCGTGTTCTCCTATCCCGGCCTCGGCACACTGTCCTACGAGAGCGCGCGCTACAAGGACTACAACCTGCTGATGGTGCTGTGCCTGCTCTCCGGCGCAGTCGTCATCGCATGCAGTCTGCTGGCGCAGGCCATGAACGCGCGGCTCGACCCGCGCCTTCGCCCGGCGGAACGGGAGGTGACCTCAAAATGACAGACGACCGCTTTCGTCTGGTCGGCGTCCGGCCGCAGTCGCCCGCAGCACCGGTACGCCGCGCGCCGTGGTACCGCGGCAAGCCGATTTTTTCGGCCGCCGTTCTGACGCTCATCGTGCTCGGCTGCCTGTTCTGCGAGGTGCTCCTGACGCACGATCCGACCTATCTCGACCTTGCGCACTGCAATGAAGCGCCGTCGCGGGAATTTCTCTTCGGGACGGACCCGATGGGCCGCGATATTTTCTCCATGATCTGGTACGGCGGGCGCATTTCGCTGACCATCGGCGTTCTGTCCACGCTGCTGTCCACAGCCATCGCCATTCTGTTCGGCACGGTCAGCGGCTGCGCGCCGGACTGGCTGGACCGTCTCCTGATGCGGCTGACCGAAATTCTGCTGAGCGTGCCGAACCTGCTGCTCGTCGTGCTGCTGCAGGCCATTCTGGGCACGGCAAATGTGCTCACGCTCTCGCTCGTCATCGGGCTGACGAGCTGGGCCAGCATCGCCAAGGTCGTTCGCACGGAGGTGCGCAGGCTGCGCAGCAGCGAATATGTGCTGGCCTCGCGCTGCATGGGCGGCGGCTTCTTCCACGTCCTGCGGCAGCACCTTGCGCCGAATTTCTTCTCGTCCATCTCGTTCATGGTCGTTATGAACATCCGCAGCGCCATCACGGCGGAATCGACGCTGAGCTTCCTCGGCATCGGCCTGCCGATCGAGGTCGTCTCGTGGGGCAGCATGCTTTCCCTGTCCGAAAAGGCTCTGCTCACGGACGCATGGTGGATCATCGTCATTCCCGGTGTGTTCCTTGTGGCAACGCTGCTGTGCATCACGGAGCTGGCCAACGTTATGCGCCGCTCGACCCGCGAACGCACGCTATAAAACAGAATTGGGACCATCGGCTGCCGCCGGTGGTCCCAATCGTTTTATTTCTGTTCCGGGAAGAGCCGCACAATGGCCTGCGCCGCCGCTGCCTGCTCGGCGCGCTTTTTGCTCGTGCCGGAGCCGGTCCCGACCTCCCTGCCGTTGAGCAGGACGCGGACGTTGAACTCCTTGCAGTGGTCCGGGCCAGTCTCCGAGATGAGCTCATAGCTCAGCTGCTGCGATTTTTTGCGCTGCACGAGCTCCTGCAGCTCCGTCTTATAATCGTGGGTCTTTTCCGCCTCGGCGAGCTGCGGCAGGATGAGCCGCGTCACGATGTCGCTGGCCACGGCAAAGCCTCCGTCCAGATAGCTGGCAGCCACAACGGCCTCCATAACATCGCAGAGGATGCTCGGGCGGCGGCGGCCGCCGCTTTGATCCTCGCCGTTTCCGAGCAGCAGATGCTCGCCGAGCGAGAGACGCTCCGCCACGGCGGCAAGGCTCTTTTCGCAGACGAGCTCCGCGCGGATGCGCGTCAGATCGCCTTCGAGCTTTTTGGGGAAAGTCCGGTACAGATACTCCGCCGTCACGAAGCCGACAATGGAATCCCCAAGGAATTCCAGCCGCTCATAGCTGCGCAGCGGGTCCTGATAGATCTCGTTTGCACAGGAGGTGTGGGTCAGCGCCATGCGCAGAAGCTCCGGATCGCGGAACTTGTAGCCCAATGCCTTTTCCAGCTTATTCAGCATGTTCTTCCCCCCTGGGCAGGATCATCTGCCCGATATTGGCACGAATTTCCTCGCAGAAGCCGCTCTCGACCGCGCGGATGGCCTGCCGGATCGCGCCGCGGATGGCGGCGGCGTCGGACGAGCCGTGCGCCTTGATGACCGGGCGGCTGATGCCGATGACGATGGACCCGCCCGTTTCGCGGTAGTCCATGGTCTTGCGGATGCCGTTGATGCCCTTTTTACACAGCAGCGCGCCGAGCATCGTCAGCGGATTGCGGTAGAACATCTGCTTCATCATGTCGGACATGAACATGGCCGTGCCCTCCATGGTCTTGAGCAGGACGTTGCCGGAGAAGCCGTCCGCCACGATAACATCCGCCGCGCCGAACGGCACATCGCGCGCCTCGACATTGCCGACGAAGTGGATGGTCCCCTGCTCCGCGGCGCGCTTCAGAAGCTGATGGGCCTCGCGGTGGAGCGGATCGCCCTTCGTATCTTCCGCGCCGTTGTTCAGAAGGCCCACGCGCGGCGACTCGATGCCGAGCGCCTTCTGCGCGTAGAACGAGCCCATGCAGCCGAACTGCAGCAGGAATTCCGGCGTGCACTCGGCATTCGCGCCCGCATCGATCAGAATGGCGTGGCCGTCCTTCGTCGGGAGGACCGGCGAGAACGCCGCGCGGCGGATACCGCGGATGCGCTTGACGAGCAGCGTGGCCGCCGTGAGCAGCGCGCCGGTATTGCCGGCCGAGATGAGCGCATCACCGCCGCCCTGCGCCAGCATTCTTGCACCCAGCACGAGCGAAGAGTTCGGATGCTGCTTCACGACCGCGGCGGGATCGCAGTGCATGTCCACCACATCCTCGGCATTGGCAAGCTCCACGCCGTCCGGGAGCGTATCCCAGCCCTGGGCCTTCATGCTGGCAAGGATATCCGCGCTGCGGCCGACCAGAACGATCTGCACGCCGAACTCCTTTGCCGCCTCCAGTGCACCGCGCACCACGGCATCCGGGGCGTTGTCGCCTCCCATTGCATCCAGAATGATTTTCATGCCTGTACCCTCATTTCTCCATGGCCTCCAGGTGCGCAAGCGACCGGTTGGCAATGGCCAGATTCTTGTTTGCTTTTCCGCGCACCCGCTGCTCGAGCGGGGCGATGATGCCGAAATTCACATTCATCGGCTGGAACGATGCCACGGTGCTGTCGCTGACATAGTGCGCCAGCGCGCCGATGGCCGTCACGGTGCCGAAGTCCGGGACGGGCCTTCCCTCCAGCCGCGCCGCCATGCTGACGGCGGCAAGATAGCCGGAGGCGCACGATTCGACATAGCCCTCCACGCCCGTCATCTGCCCGGCAAAGGCGACCATGGGGTCGCGCCGGTCTGCGTAGCACGCGTCGAGCAGCTTCGGTGAATTCAGAAACGTGTTGCGGTGCATCACGCCGTAGCGGACGAATTCCGCATCGTGCAGCGCCGGGATCATGGAGAACACGCGCTTCTGCTCCGGAAAACGCAGGTGCGTCTGGAACCCGACGAGATTGTAGATGTTTCCGGCCGCATTGTCGCGCCGGAGCTGCACAACGGCATAGGGCTCGCGGCCCGTTGCCGGGTCCCGCAGGCCGACGGGCTTCAGAGGGCCGTAGCGCAGCGTGTCCTCGCCGCGGCGAGCCATGACCTCGACCGGCATGCAGCCCTCAAAGACGTTTTTGTCCTCAAAGCCGTGCACCTCCGCTTCCTCGGCGGCGGCCAGCTCCCGGACGAAGGCCTGATATTCCTCGCGCGTCATGGCGCAGTTGATGTAATCCGCGCTCCCGCGGTCATAGCGGGAGGCGTACCACGCCTTCGTCATATCGATGGACTCCAGCGTGACGAGCGGCGCAGCCGCGTCAAAGAAATGCAGATAATCCGTCTGGCCGAAATAGCGGCCGATGGCCTCGCTCATGGCGTCGGACGTCAGGGGGCCTGTCGCGATGATGACCGGCCCCGCCGGGACCTCGGTCACCTCCTCGGAGATGACCGTGATATTCGGGTGGCTGCGGATGCGCTCTGTCACCATACCGGAAAAGCCGTAGCGGTCGACGGCAAGGCAGCCGCCAGCCTCGACGCGTGTGGCGTCGGCGCACTGCAGGATGAGGCTCCCGAGCCGCCGCAGCTCCTCCTTGAGCAGGCCGACGGCATTTTCCAGCCGGTCGCCGCGCAGGGAGTTGGAGCAGACAAGCTCCGCAAAATCTGCGCAGTGGTGCGCAGGGGTCATTTTTACCGGCTTCATCTCGGACAGGCGGACGGCAAAGCCGCGCTCGGCAAGCTGCCATGCGGCCTCACTGCCCGCAAGTCCCGCGCCGATCACGCGTACTTCGGTCATGCTTCGCTCTCCGTTTTTGTCTTTTTGCGTGCGGCAGGCTTTTTCTCCGCCGCTTTTTTCGTGGTCTTCGCAGTTTTTGCGGCCTTGGCGGCCTTGGCCGTCTTCCCGGTCTTCGTCGTTTTGGCCGTTTTGGCGGGCTTCTTTTCGGTCTCCTCCGCAGCCGGGGCGATCTCCTCGGCATTCTCGACGGTGTCCGTCGTGGCCTTCGGCATGCGGCGCTTATAGCCGCGCTTGTCCTCCGGCAGGAAGTCCGGGCACTTTTCGTTGATGCAGAACGGCTTCATCTGGCCGCGGCCGGACTTTTTGAACATCGTCTGCCCGCAGCTCGGGCAATCCTGCGCCGTGGGCACGTCCCACGTCATAAAGCCGCACTCCGCGCCGCGCTCGCAGGCGTAGTAGACATAGCCCTTTTTTGACTTGCGCTTGAGCATCCCACTGCCGCAGCGCGGGCAGCGGCCCGGCATACGCTCGACGAGCGGCTTGGTATTCTTGCACTCCGGGAAGCCGGGGCAAGCCAAAAACCTGCCAAAGCGGCCGCTCTTGATGACCATTTTGCGCCCGCACAGCTCGCAGACCTCATCGGTCTCTTCATCCGGCACCTTGATGCGCACACCGTCGAGAGCTTTCTCGGCATCCTCCATCTCGCGGTGGAAATCCTGATAGAAATCGCGCAGGACGGTCTTCCAGCCGACCTTTCCGGCCTCGACCTCATCGAGCTGGTGCTCCATATTCGCCGTGAACTCGACATCGATGATGTCGCGGAAGCGCTCGATCATCAGCTCGGTCACGACACGGCCGAGCGGTGTCGGCCAGAGGCGCTTGTCCTTCTTGATGACGTACTCGCGGTCCTGGATTGTTGCCACGATCGACGCATAGGTCGACGGGCGGCCCACGCCGCGCTCCTCCATCGCCTTGACGAGCGTCGCCTCGGTGTAGCGCGCGGGCGGCTGGGTGAAATGCTGGGCCTTTTCCTGCTTGTCGGCAGTCAGGCGCTCGGAGCCGTCGAGATCGGGCAGCGAGGAGGAGCGCTCCTCGGCCTCGTCGTCGCGGCCCTCTTCATACACGGCGGTAAAGCCGGAGAATTTCAGGATCTGGTCGCTGGCGCGGAAGGCATGGCCCGCGCAGCGCGCGTCGATCTGCACGGCGTCATAGCGTGCATCGGACATCTGGCAGGCGACGAAGCGGCTCCAGATCAGCTTGTACAGCCGATACTGCTCGCGCGTCAGGTCTGCCTGAATGGTCTCGGGGTCGAGCCGGACATTGCTGGGGCGAATGGCCTCGTGCGCGTCCTGCGCGCCCTCTTTCTTGCGGAAATGGCGGGGCTGGCCGGGATAGTAGGCCGGGCCGTAGCGATCGGTGATAAAATCACGCGCAGCGGCCAGCGCCTCCTCGGACAGGCGCAGGGAGTCGGTACGCATATAGGTGATGAGGCCGACGGTGCCCTCGCCGCTGATGTCGACGCCCTCATAGAGCTGCTGCGCAACGGCCATCGTGCGGCGCGGCGTCATATTGAGCTTTCGGGAGGCCTCCTGCTGCAGCGTGGAGGTGATGAACGGCGGCGTCGGCGAGCGGCGCTTTTCCGTGCGCTTGATGCCCGCAATGGTGAATTCCTGCCCGGCGATGTCGCGCAGGACCTCGTCGGCCTCGGCCTCGCTGTGCAGCTCGCGCTTCTTTTCCTCGCCGTAATAGTGCGCCGTGAAGCTGCCCGGCTTGTTCAGGCAGCGCAGCAGCACGTCGATCGTCCAGTATTCCTTCGGCACGAAGGCCTCGATCTCCTGCTCGCGCTCCACGACAAGACGCGTGGCAACAGACTGCACGCGCCCGGCGGACAGACCGCGGCGGATTTTCTTCCACAGCAGCGGGCTGAGCTGGTAGCCGACGATGCGGTCGAGAATGCGGCGGGCCTGCTGGGCATCCACCAGATTATAATCGATGCCGCGCGGCTCCTGAATGCTGCGCGTTACGACGTTTTTCGTGATCTCGTTGAACGTCACGCGCTCCGTCTTGTCGTCCGGCAGCTCCAGCAGCTCCTTCAGATGCCACGAGATCGCCTCTCCCTCGCGGTCAGGGTCAGTTGCAAGATAGATGTGCTTTGCAGCCTTGGATGCGCTGCGCAGCTCAGAGATGATCGCGGCCTTGCTGGCCAGCGGCTGATAGTCCGGTTCAAAATCGTGCTCCAGATCGACGCCCATCTTGCTCTTGGGCAGGTCGCGCAGGTGGCCCATGCAGGCCTCGACGCGATAATCCGGGCCGAGATATTTTCCAATGGTCTTTGCTTTAGACGGTGACTCGACGATCACCAGATTCGATCCCTTTGTCATGAAGGGAACCTCCATATATCCATTATCCTCCGGCGCGCTGATAGCGGTTACCGGGAAGCTTTTTGGCCAGCCCCTTGATCTGGAGCATGGTCATGGCCGCAAGCAGGCGCTGCGGCGGAAGGCCCGTATGCTCCGTGAGAAGATCCGCAAGGATCGGCTCCGGCGTCAGGGCGGCATAGACCGCCGCTTCGTCGCCGGACAGGGCGGGCGGTGCTTTCTTTCTGTCACTATAAGGCCTTGCAGGCGGATTGTCAATGTCTTTTTTGTCGAGGGCTGGGGACTTTTCCGGTGAAGGCGCTGCCGGGCGGGCCGGTTTTGCCGGTCTCTCCGGCAGGGGCTGCGCAGGGACGGCCGCTGCGTAATGCGACCCAAAGCGCTGCTCCATCACCTCGCGGCGGCGACCGTCCGCCAGCTTGCCCGGAAACAGGTGTGTGTATTCCTGCAGCAGCTCCCAGCCGTTTTCGGGCATGAGCGCACCCTCGCGCAGCAGGCGATTCGTCCCCTCGCACGAGGCGACGCCGAGATTGCCGGGAATGGCAAATACGTCCCTGCCCTGCTCCAGCGCCAGCCGCGCCGTGATGAGCGCACCGCTCTGCGCCGAGGCCTCGACCACGAGAACGCCAACGGAAAGGCCGCTCAGAATACGGTTGCGCACCGGGAAATTGCCGCGCATCGGGCTCGTCCCCGGCGGGTATTCGCTCAGGAGGCAGCCTCTCGACGCGATCTGCGCAAACAGCTGGCCGTTTTCCGGCGGATAGGCGATGTCGAGCCCGCAGGCCAGCACACAAACGACCGGCTCCGGCAGGTCCATCGCGCTCTGCAGCGCCATGGTATCGATGCCGCGTGCACCGCCGGACATCACAAGCCCGCCGCTTGCGGCGATCAGGCGGGAGAACTGCTTTGCGTGCAGCAGGCCGTAGGCGCTGCACCGGCGTGAGCCGACAACGGCGATCGCGGCCTCGTGGTCAAAATCCGGCAGGCGGCCCTGATAATACAAAAGCGCGGGCGGGTCTGCAATGTTGCGCAGCCGCTCGGGATAGGCAGGCTCCGCATAGGTCAGAAGGCGGATGTCAAAACGGTCACACTGCGCCAGAATGCGCTCCGCGCCGTCCAGCGTTTTGTCGAGCAGCGGCTCGAGCCAGCTCTGCCGCAGGCCTTCCTCCGCCTGCAGCGCGGCCCGGTCCATGGCATAAATGCGCTCTGCCGTGCCGAACCGGCGCAGCAGCTCCGCGCGGCCCCGGACCCCGATGCCGCTTCGCGTTGCCAGCCAAACCCAGTGCTTCTGCATCTGCGCGCCCTCCTTCCGTGTTCTCCCGCGCTACGGCCGCATCTGCCACAGCACGATCGCCGCCGCGACGGCCGCATTGAGCGACTCGCAGCGCGGCTGCATGGGAATGATGATCTGCCGGTCCGAGGCGGCGAGCAGCTCCGGGCAAATGCCCTGTCCCTCGCTGCCGATGACGACAAGATGGCGCATCAGATCGACCTCGCGCAGATCGCACGCCGTGTCGGACAGCGCCGTCGCCGCAATGGGGATCCCGGCGGCATGGCAGACACGGAGGACGTCCTCCATCGGTGCGCTCTGTGGCGGACGGCGGAACACCGCGCCCATGGAGGCGCGCACCGTCTTTTCGGAAAACGGATCGGCGCAGCCGTTCGTCAGCAGGACCGGCAGGTCGAAGGCGTCGGCCGTGCGCAGGATCGTGCCGAGGTTTCCGGGGTCCTGGATGCGGTCGAGCAGGAGCATGCCGGGCTGCACCCGGAGCGCGCCCTCCTGCGGCAGGCGCAGGGAGAATAAAACGCCCTGCGGCGTGCGCATACTCGAAACGCTCTGCATCAATGACGCAGGGACCTCGACCAGACGTGCCGACGATGGGAGTGCCGGGCAGCGCTCCGGCTCGCTCGTCAGAACGGCCGTCACCTCGGGATACCACTTGAGTGCCTCCTCCAGAAGCTTCCAGCCGTCCGCCACAAATTCGCCGCAGCTCTCGCGATAGGCGCGCGAGGTCTGCAGCTTCCGCATGTGCTGCACGAGCGGATTGTGACTGCTTGTGATACGCTCCATTCGGGAGGCCCTCCTCTGGTTTGATATCTATATTAAATAGTATAGCACATCACTTTTCGGAAATCAATGCATGTTTTCCCACCGCATCGTGCGGCCAGTTGCGCCAAAATGCGAAATATGCTATAATGCCTGCAGACACGATATTCCGGGAGACAATCGGCAGCGGCAGCAGCGCAACGGTTTTGGATTTCATCTATGATAATCATGGGCTGCCGTTCGCCTTGAATTATTCCACCAACAACGGCAGCAGCTTTACCACCTATTATGTCTTGAACCTGCAAGGCGATGTGGTCAAGTTGGTCGATGGCGGCGGCACGTCTGTGGCTTCCTATGCCTATGACGCATGGGGCAAAATCCTTTCAAGCTCCGGCTCCAAGGCAGAAATCAACCCTCTGCGCTACCGTGGGTACTACTACGACACCGAGACAGGGTTCTATTACCTCCAATCCCGTTATTACGACCCGGTAACACATCGGTTCATCAACGCCGACAGCTACTCCAGTACAGGCCAAGGAATTATTGGCTATAATATGTTTGCATATTGCAATAATAGCCCAGTTATTCAAGCCGATCATACCGGGGAGTTTGGCCTATTAACACTGGTCAGCGCTGTGGTAAGTGCAGCTGTTAATGTTGCTACAACATATATTGCAGCCAAAGCAACAGGCCAAGAATATACTCTTACCGATGCACTTGTATCGGCTGCAATAGGAGCAGTAAATGCAATTCCGGGTGCTGGGCCTTTTATTGCAGGTGGAATTTCGGGCGCATACTCTGCATATACGGCGGTTAAAAATGGAGCTACTGCTGGTGAGGCTGCGCTATGCTTCGCAGTATCAGCTACTGCAACCACGGCAAGCATTGGAAATTTGGCAAATCTCGGGACTGAGTCTGCTTTACGCATTGCAGCAACTGCAAGTGCAGACTTAGTATTCGGAACAGGGTATAATTGCATAGCTGCAACAACAAACAAGGCCGTATCTGTGAAGGCTGAAGAAAGGAAAGCATCTGGCACACAAACAACCCGTACGACTCGTTCTCGTAACACGCAAAAACGCGGAAACAAACGTACAGGGTATACCATGTGCTTGTACTGACGATGAATACATGATAATAAAATCCGACAAAGGGAACATAGTTTTTATTATATTTTCCTATCTACTGTTCGCACTCATCGGGGGACTTTTTGTTTCTGAGAACAATGGCCTAACCAGCGTAGTCTGCATGGGGCTGCTTGTTTGGATTATAGGATCCATCTTCTGCATAAGGTGGTATATTGCTGTTTTTCGTAAAATTGCAATAGGTCCAAGCGGTGTAACTATCTCATTATTTCACAAAATCAAATTTTATCCCTGGGATTCCATGTCAATATATTACGAATCATATCAAAATCAGCTGGGCCTGCGCCTACAGTATAAGGGCACCGTAATACTTTCTCCACGCTGGTTTAAAAAACCGAAGCATATTTCTCCTCTTATGTACTGCATTGTATTCCATCCGTATTCATTTACATTTATAAATTTTTATGAGGAGTCAATAATGAAAGATGCTCCAAATGTATATCCTGTTAAAAAGCAAGAGTTTCTTTCAAAAATGACTGCCCTAGGTATTATTGACTCCAACTCTTTCCTATCTGCTTAGCAAAAAGTTAAAGCAATATTTATTTAACATTGGACGGCTGCAAGGCATCTGCGACACAATCGCTGCCTTATCATTTTACAAAAGATGCAGTGTGCGGTACAATGCCTTGCAGCCATGCTTTGCTTGTATTCACAACTAATAGCTCAAAATCTTTTGGAACTTCCTCACTTGGTGGCAAGTGTGCTGTTAGCCACCGATTAAAAACCGGAAGCTGGAAAGACGCCGGGCAGGCTGCACTGGAAGGCATGGGCGACGGCGCTCTTACCGGCGCAATCACCGGCGCAATACAAGGCGGCATGAGCGGCTATGCGAACCATCTAAGATATGGCTCATGCTTTGTCGCCGGAACGCTGGTTGCTACAGCGACAGGGTATGTTGCAATTGA
>ENA-OWPP01000469-OWPP01000469.1-human-gut-metagenome-genome-assembly--contig:-NODE-469-length-46579-cov-5.452820_pt1 | contig 46579 bp, 22 predicted proteins | sample MGYA00248265_ERZ651848 | MGnify/ENA primary metagenome ERZ651848 (study PRJEB26924, sample SAMEA4378233) | human gut metagenome | biome: human gut; feature: human-associated habitat; material: faeces...
TATCTACAGCTATCGCATTGAATGCGGAACGTTTCACACGGGAAACCCCGTTAGATACCACTACAACTTCATCCAATTCAGTCACTGACGGGGCAATCATTACATTCATCTTAATCCTTTCTCCATGAACTAAAGTTATGGGCTTTTCTATAGTCTCATATCCTATAGCCGAAACAACCAGTGTATATTTCCCTGCCGGTGCATGAAGATGATAAATACCTTCTTCATTCGTTGTACAGCCATAAGTTGTACCCTTCAAATATACGGTCGCAAAATCTACGACTTCCTGTTTTTCTTTGGATATCACTTTACCGGATACCATTATCTTAGGTTGTGCAAAGATAGATATCGCTCCGATTATTAAAAAAAGGGATCCTAAACTAATCCTTTGTAACTGTCTTCTTACCATGAATACCTATAATTCTAAATTCTTAATTTTTGGGAATGCAAAGTTCTATAAAAAGAAAGGGGGAAACAATCACCTGATATCGGTAATCTTTTCCCCCATTTTACAGAATATATATACTACGCAATAGCTCTTTATAGGTATTTATGCAATAAACACGCTATCGGGTCTAGTTCCGGAAATCAAACCATAGCTTCATTCTAAAGCCATCATCCCCTTTATTAATTTTAATATAAGAAGCCTCTCCTCCTGTCCCCTGAGAGTTGACAGCCGGAATTTCAAATAAGAACGAAAGGTCTCCAGCAGGATATTCCTTTACTGATATTCCACGGCTTTCACGGTCACGCTGCTCCTCCGGAGTGAAGACGCGAAAGAAAATACCGTCAGTTTCCGAATAAACTGTCATCGGTGTTGTCTTTGATTGGAGTGTTGCCCAATAGAGATCTGCATGATACCCTTTGAATTCCGGATAAATAAGCTGATGATAATATTCTCCCGTCACCGTATTGTTGTAGTCCTTCTGCCAAATACCATAATTCGTTCCTTCGATACGGTTCTTCCATACCCGGTAAGGACCTTTGCCTAACCAACGCATCCCACTGATGTTCTTTTCAGGAAAAGAGAATGAAAAACCGAAATTAAGAACCGGACGGTCAAAGTATACACCGTCAAACTTGTTCTTTGCTCTGTAATTCAGCACTAATGCATCCATTCCAAGCAATCCGTCAGGTGCCATTCTCCAGACAATGGAGTCGGCCGCACCTTTATATTTTACGGTATAAATGGCAGTATCACCTTGCATCTTTAGGTTAGCAGAACAGAAAAGCATCTTCATCCCGACCGGGAGAGGACCATCAGACAATGGTATGATCTTGCTACCGTTCTTCACTTCTACCAAATTACCATTCGCTTTGTTGAATGTTGCTGTAACTCCATTCGCTATCAGTGTAACACTATTGTCGTCTGTCTGATATCTGGCAGTAGCAGTTGTTGTCGGTTGTAAATACCTGTATTCTATAAAGTACTTACGGTTATTCTTGATAGGAAACGTCCAATTACATATCATATCTCCCGCTACATTGTAGGCTTCCAATTCCAAGATGTCTCCATTGAAGAATTTCTCAGGCAAATCAAAGTGGGCTATCCCCTTCTCGCCAGGCTGAATCGCAGGTAACAGTACGCCGCCCTCCGCTAAGCAGATGGGGCTGTCGGACACCTGTGGAATAGGTAAACGCATTACCTTCCACTTCATCCGGCATTCGCTTAAGTTGCTGAATAAGTAATCGTTAGTTACATAAAAATCTCCTTTGAAAGAAGAAGTTATTTTTAATGGATGTATTTGAATGGGTGACCATACCTCCCGAACAGTATAAAAACTGCCTTCTTTTTCGCGATTTGCCCCCACAATACCATCGGGAGCATTAGGACCGTAAGTGTCCATTTGTCCGGTATCTGTACGGCGGACAGCTTCATCCACATATGCCCAAAGGAAGCCACCGGCAAAAAGTGGATTTGCCTTAAACTTTGACCATAGTCCTTTGAGGCCTGCACCCTGTCCACGGTCATAGAGGCCATGCAGGAACTCCGTCATCATAAAAACCTTATGCCCGCGTTCCAACCGATACATGTTATCCGTACCATTAGGGTAATGACGTGTATCCAAGCCATTGAAATCCGCCCACGGATGAATGACGTGACGTTTCTGCGGATCATAGTCGGCAAAACGATTGTCAACAGCAGTATTCCATCCTCCTTCGTTACCATTTGCCCAAACAAAGATACACGGGTGATTCACATCACGAAATATCATCTCAGGCAGTAACTTTTCTGCTATTTCAGTGCTATAGCTATTCTGCCAACCACATAATTCATTGAGATAAAGAAGACCTATGGAATCACACGCCTCTAAAAAATGAGTATCTGGTGGATAATGTGAACGCACGGCATTCATATTCATCTGCTTAATGAGCAAAGCATCCTTCAGACTGAGTTCCCGGCTGATTGTCCTACCTGTTTCCGGATCAAAGCAATGACGGTTAATCCCCTTCACTAAAAGACGAGTACCGTTCAGATATACGCCATCTTCAGGACGGAATTCAATGGTACGGAATCCTATGCGCTCCGTAATCTCGTGCACAACATCTCCTGTTGTGGAAAGAAGACGCATCGTGAGCCGGTAAAGGTTGGGATGTTCAGGATCCCATGTCCTGATATTGTTCCAATGTGTGGTAAGTATCTGTTTCTCTTCCGTCGAAAGCCCGCATACCTGCCGCCCTATAGGAAGCTGTGAATCACAGGAAATGAGCGACAGTTCCAATTGTTGTCCTTTGGAAATATTTTTCAAATATACATCTGTGTGCAACGTACCGTCAGCACGGGCATCCACCGCTATATGTTCTATTTGCGTGCGAGGCTTTGCCGTCAGATATACAGGACGATAGATACCTCCGAAAAGCCACCAGTCAGCCCGGCGCTCCGCTGCATTAACTGATTTATCAGCCGACTGCTTCTTCACCGTCACTTCCATCAAATTCGTTTTCCCGAATTTCAGTCTGTCCGTGATATCATAAGAGAAACGATAGAATGATCCCTGATGAACAGGGCCAGCGATGACATCGTTGATTTTCACTTCAGCATCAGTCATAACACCTTCAAATACAATACTTATCTGTTTGCCTTTCCAAGTGTCCGGAACATCAAAACAATGACGATAGATGCCGTATTCATCGCAAAAATCATGTTCCCTGTAGGCATCATATTGCTTTTCTTTCTCGTGTTCCTTATAAATATAATAGCGCCCGTAGGTATAGCCTCCAAAACCTTGCTGTTCCCAGCAAGACGGAACATCTATCTTGCTCCACTTTTGAGAGTTCATACCTGAAGAGCACCAGAAATTCCACTTCACAGTATGATCCGGTCCTGTACCGGAAAGATACCTCACTTCTGTCTGTTGAGCTTTTGTCGTGCAAAAGCATAATAAAATAATGAACAGTCCAATAATTTTCTTCATACAATTCATGCTACATTAATAGGTTGGTTGAACTGGAAATACATAGAACATTCTGTCTGGTTTGAAATCAATCATCCATTGATCTATCAGGACATGATCATCCAAAGCAGTGATGGATAAAGTATGCTTTCCTTTCGTCAATTGATGACCAGTTTCACGAACAGCCTGTCCACGGAGTACATTCTGTTTCCATCCTTCCGAACGAAACGGCTCTTTAATAGAACATATCCGAGGCTTTTCACCATCTATACTAACACTGAAACGAATATCTCCTTTATCATTAGGTTGTGTCGGGATTACGGCAGTGCGCAGTATCGCCTCTCCATCCCATAAACAATCAAACTCAAAAGTAATTGACTTTCCCTTTGGTACGGAAACAGCATTCATACTATGTCCCAATGATTGAATCGTCACGACCCCTTTGGATGCGCTTGTATAATCGCAAGCATTAGAAACAATACAATGATCCTTAGCCACTTCCTCCAAAGGTAACGATTTTGGTCTTCTAAAAGAAGCATATTTCTCTATTTCCTTATCTGTCAGCCATATGGGAATTTCAGGCGGATAGAACACATATAAATCCCGCGGATTATGGCACATGGAGTATTTCCATTTGCCATCTGCCAGTTCATTGTTATAGTAATCTGTCAAATCGCGGATTTCCTGGTAAGCTTTAATGCTTTTGGCACAGGCAGCCATTAATTGACTTTCGCGGGTCCATAAAGTCGTGTCGCAGCTTCCCGGAGAGATGCAACGTGCTCTTTGTGCCTCCAGCATCTTTGTGCTCATGGCAGCAGCGCCAAATACAGGATACTTAATTTGGGCAAAGAAAGCATCTTTGCGTTCCTGAGGAATCATTGGTTCCACTTCCGATAAAATCTCTTTAATGGCTTCATAGGATTCCAGATAACGATCCAGTTCGCCGCCGAATTCGGTTAAGCTAAAGTCCGTATTTTTAACCGGAGACCAGCCTTTGGTATATTTTTTCTTGTCCAGCTCCACTTGGTTCCAACCCATAAATTCCGGTTTACGGATGCCGCACAGGCGATAAAACTCTAACATGGCAGGCAATAATTTTTCTCCTGCTTCTTTGCCAAATTCGCGGCAAAGCCAGCTCTTCTGATGCTCCACAAGAGTAGATGGAGATACGGAATTGATATTCCATGCCATATCCAGAAAGAGTTCCAAATCGTATGCCGCGGGTTTCAAATCGTGCACATTAACCACCCACAAACGGCGGGCATTGCAATCGTATGCCTGTTTCATTTCACTATAAATCAATCCCGGCTGGGTAGTGCATAACCACATATAGTCATGCGGACGCCCCCAATAACTGAGATGATAATACACTCCGGCACCTCCGTTACGCTTTTGCTGTTCCTTGTCACTTAAACGGGTCATATAGCCATAGTTGTCATCACACCATATCAAAGTGATGTCTTCCGGCAGTTGCAAGCCATTCTCCATTATTTGAAGCACTTCTTTATAGGGGACAAAAGCCTGGGGAATTTTCTCCACATCTTTATCTACATACTTCGATAATAACTTGCGCTGGTCGTCAATAACCTGTTGCAGTGCATCGGTCTTTTCCTGAAGGGTCTTGACCCCTTCCATTCCACTGTCGTGAATACCTCTCATACCCATGGTGTAGAAATTTTCATAAGGTCCAGCCTCTTTCAGCCGTTCTATCCAATAGGATTGTACCCCTTCACGGTTTGTTATGTAATTATAGTCACCCCGTTCATTGACTTTCCATTCACCTACATTATTGCGCATCATTGGCTCGCAATGCGAAGTACCGATGAGAATGCCGCAACTGTCAGCTGCTTCTTTAGCTCCCGGCACAAAGTAGAACGGAGTCGTAATTCCATGCATTCCCGGCCAAATAGCATTGGCACGAAGGCGCATCAGCAATTTGAAGATTTCTTTATAAGTACGTGCACCAATACGTCCTTTTATATCAGACGGTTCAAAGTTTTTCCAGCTCCAAGGCTGCAAGCTCCAGTCTTCATCATTTAAAAAGATTCCACGATACTCTACCGATGGACTCTGAAAAGTAGAATAATCAGCCGGAAGGGTCAATCGCTCTTTTCTCATCGGTGTCACATCTCCCCACCATACCCATGGAGACACTCCTGCCAAGCGGGAAAGTTCAAGTATGCCGTAAGCAGTTCCCCGACCGTCACTTCCTACAACCAACAACTGATTTTCTCTTATCTTTATAAAAAAAGCGTCTTTTCTGGCAACAATACTATCCACCGGGATTCCGTCTTTACGGAGATCTCTTAGGATAGACTTGTTTTTATCCAACTGAATAATATTAATAACCGCCGTTCCGAAAAGAGTTTTTTGAGGTAATACCCCCGTCACCTGTTGCATGTCACCCTTAAACATATCCAGTGCTACCGTCACTACTGGAGAAACAGATCCAGGCAAGGAATAAGTAATAGGACGTTTACCATTATACCAAACAAATTCTTTATTGGCAACAACCTCTCTTGTACTAGCTGCACAAATCACTACAATATGCACAAACAAAGCTACACTGGTTATAGCCATAATCAATAATCGACTTTCCCTTTTTAATTTCACATTCATCAGTTATTCTACTTTAATTGATTTTTTTAATAACGAGGATGCCATATATCATAACATCCCCGTCCTAAACACATCTCAATACTATCTAATCACCTTACTAATACCCTGGATTCTGATCTTCAGCACTCATCAACTCATTCGCATCAATCGCCGCCTGAGGAATAGGACGAAGTAATTTCTTTCCAATCATTTGTGCGACCCGCCCTTTTATCTGAGGATTATATAAATCATTATACTCCACCAATTTCTGTGTACGTCTTAAATCAATCCATCGAGATCCCTGTCCAAATAACTCACAAGCACGTTCTTTTAAAATAACATCCACATTTATTTCAGTTACCGCATCAAGCCGTGCACGTCGGCGCACTTCATTCAAACGAAGCAAAGCATTTCCCTTATCACCAGCTTTTAAATAAGCCTCTGCTGCTACCAAATAAATCTCAGGAAGCGTAATAATATGTACATCACGATAATCTGTTTTATTAGAATAACTAGCAGTATTAGAATCATCAAATTTACGACAAGGAGCGCCCCCATAAGAATAGGTTACGAATTCCTCATAATCAATTTCTCCAGGCATATATTCTTGAGGATCCCGTGTATGATCAGACATCGGTAGTATCCATGTATTTTTACGATTTTCAGGATCAAGAGCTTTCCATGCATCGATATCTTCTTCTGTTTCATACCATGCCGGATAGTAACGTTTCAAAGGAATTCCTATAAAAGTTCCACCATTCTTATACCAATCCCAATACCAATAAGCGGATGCAGTAACAATATCAGGTAACTCCTTCATAAACGTTACCCCATAGCGTATATCGCCTTTTTCAAAACACTGCAAAGCATGTAAAGTCGCAATAAAAGCAGAAGTACTCCCCTTTCCATGATCTTCTTGCCCCCCCATATGATTACAATAAAAGGAACTCCACGGATGCCCACCACTGACTGTATTAGCAGCCGTAGCATAGTCATATTCCACATCCCAAATAAATTCTTCGTTATCATCTCCACTACAATCCGCTCTCCAAAGATCCTCGAAAGGAGTAACCAAAGCACGATTAGCTATCACGTCATCTGCTACTTGGGCTGCTTTGGCAAAGTAATCTTTTTTATCTAAATCCCAAGCTGCTGCTAAATAAGTTTTAGCTAATAACGCACGAGCCGATTCAATACTTATACGACCACCACCATCCAAAGCGGTAGACTTTTCCATAGCTCCGGCAGCTATTACATTCTCCAATTCCTCAATAATATAAGTGTAAACATCAACCACCGAAGATTTAGGATATCCGGTTTGAACATCAGCCACATAATCTTTCATCAAAGGTACCCCCCCGAAAGTATTTACCAATATATAGTAATAATTCGCCGCCAATACTCGTGCCTCATCCACACGCCTGCTACGCAAATTCTCATCAATAACTGCATCCGCCGCATAATGTTTTATAGCATAAGCCGCACGGATACCTTTATAACATGCCGTATAAAGCTCTTTCATCACACTGTTTTCAGGATTTAAAGTTTCATATTCATGCAACTCATCATTGATATAATTACGCCCATCAGCATACATATCCGTACCTGCATTAAAATAAGTAGTATAACTGGATACTGCATAAACATCTCGTAAAGTACTATAAGCATTTGATACCAAAGATTCAAAACCTGTCTTAGTCGAGAAATATTCTTTGTCCGTTACATTTGACTTATTATCTGTAGTCAGAAAATCTTCACAACTTGTAGTCAAAACAAAGCCAACCAATATGACTGCCGTATATATATATTTTTTCATACCATTTACCTTTCCTTTGAAATTAAAACTTAATATTCGCACCTATCTGATAAGTTACCGATGCAGGACCACCATCAGTTAATTTAGCATTTGCCCATTCAGGATCAAATCCATCATAATCCGTAAAACAAAATGGATTAAGCACATTGATATAAAGACGCAAATGCTGTAATCCTGCTTTAGTAATCCACTTCTTAGGGAAAGTATATCCCAAACAGATATTTTTTACCTTTACAAAAGAAGTCTTCTGATACTGAAAGCCTTCTCCCTTCGCGCTACCTTTATCAGAAAAATATCCACCTGCCGAAGTATCGGAATTATTCGGATAAGGATATTCACCGTAATGAGTTTCAGTGGCATATACAATATCACCGGTAGTATGGTCAATAACAGGCGCCCCTTTAGGAATATAAAAATCCATTGCCATATGTTGGTTACCACGATCAGACCATTTCATATATTTATCATGGAAATAACTACGAGCCCATTGTCCTTGTTTAGTATAAATCATTACTGAGAAATCGAAACCTTTATAATACATATTTGAACTTAAACTTCCCACCCATTTAGGATCTGTACAACCATATATTTGCTTATCTTCATCCGTAATCTTGCCATCATTATTCCAATCATTCACAGCTATCTGACCTTCATACCACTTATATTTCGAACCATACTTTGCATACAATTCTTGCAAAGTATAATGAATATCCCCATCTTTAGTGTGCATCGTTACCCCTTTATCAGTTATCACATCAGTATGAATATAGTCACGCAATACATTTAACGGCTCACCAATAAAGCGATTGGATGCAATTTCATCCACTTTCCCATTACTAAGTTCCAATATTTTATTCCAGTTACGAGAATAATTCACACTTAAATCCCATATAAAATCTTTACTCCGAATAATGCCAAACTGCATTCCTAATTCAATTCCGGTATTACGAACTGAACCGACATAAAAGTAGCTTTTGTTTCACCTGTTTCAACAGGAACAATCCTATCCATAATCTGCCCATCAGACAAACGATGATAAAAATCGGCTGTCAGATTAATACGATTACTCAATACACTAAAATCCAATCCTAAATCAAACTCTTTTACCTTTTCCCAAATGAGTCCCGTATTAACAAGCCCATTAGGGTAATATCCTTGTATTTCCGATCCTCCCAATACCACATAACTAGGTCCTGAAGCTGTAGCTATTGTCACATAATCATCCACATTGTTGTTACCGGTAACTCCATAAGACAAACGCAATTTCAAATTATCCAACCAATGAGTACCTTTTAAAAAGCTTTCTTCTGACATACGCCATGCCAAAGCAACGGAAGGAAACCATCCCCAACGGTTACCTTCTGCAAAGCGTGAAGAACCATCAGCACGTGCTGTAGCTGTCGCCATATACTTACCTTTATATGAATAATTCAAACGAAGAGCTCCTGAGACCAAAGTAGATGCTGTATAGGAAGAAGCTATCTCCTTATCACCGGAAGCCTTATCCAAGGCATGAAAAGAAAGCATATCATCCGAAATACCAAAGCCTTTCAATCTATAAATTTCTTTATCAGAACGATATATGGAGAATAAACCCATCGCGCCAAACGTATGATCACCTATTGTTTTATTAAAATCAAGCTGATTATCCCAAGTCCAGTCCATACGGTCTGTCGTCTCAACCTCTGCAGAGTTCGTTCCGTTCACCTGATAATAATTGGAACCTAGCGGATTACGGTCATTCACTCCAGTAGCATTAAACTTTCCTTGACGCCCATGATAAAAGTTAGGTGAAAAAGTAGTCGCAAATTTTAATCCATCCATTATATTAGTACGCAAATATACATTGCCAAAGACATGAAATTTGCGAGTTTGATTAGTATAGTTTTCATCCTCTAAATCATTCAGTGGGCTAACAGTAGAAGTGAATTGTCCGGTAGACCCAAAAGCATCCTTTGACCCTGGATTATTGATAATGTTACCATTTTCATCATAAGGTGCAACAAAAGGATTGAAATAAAAAGCGTTTTCATACGGACAATAAGTTCCATCGGTACTAAAATCATCTTGCACCGTATAAGCCATATTCACAGATAATCCAGCTTCAAATACTTTGGAAATTTTTCCATCAAAAGCACCTTTGATATTGAAACGGGAATAATCATTATGTTTGAACACATTTTCTTCCCCTTGATAACCAACTCCTAACCGATAATTAATTTTTTCTGTGGCTCCGTTGGCACTGATATAATGATTCTGCTGATTACCTGTCCGAGTTACGAGGTCTGTCCAGTCATAACCATCTGTTCCCGACATCATCATCTCATAAATTTGGGAATCACGGTAGTTTGTACCACCATCACGTTTCAGAAACGTAGTTTCCAAATCAGATTGTTTAATTTCATAATGAGGAATACCGTTCGCATCTACTCCTTTACGACTAGAACCATCAAAGACATCTGATGTTAAAAGAGTATGACGTGCAAAACGATAATCTATAAATTCTTGAGCATTCATAAAATCAGGCATACGGGCAACCTTACGTATCCCATAATATCCATCATACGAAATAGAAACATGTTGAGGTTTTCCTGCCCCCTTCGCACCTTTGGTTGTAATCATAATCACACCAGCAGAAGCACGTGAGCCATAGATAGCAGTAGACGAGGCATCTTTCAAGACGTCTACCCGCTCAATATCCTCGGGATTCAAAAAATCCATAGACGAGCACACAATACCATCAATTACATAAAGAGGAGCAGCCTGTTTATTTATAGATGCCTGTCCACGTATCTGAATATTAAATCCGCCACCCGCACGGCTATTGGATTGAGTGATATTTACTCCCGGAACCGCACCTTGTAATGCATCTTCCAAACGGGTAGTACCTCTAGCAGCGAGTTTTTCAGAAGATATAGAACCTACAGAACCTGTCAAATCTGATTTCTTCATGGTACCATAACCTACCACCACTACTTCATCCAATACTTCGGTATCATCCATTAAAGTCAGACTGAAAGAAGTCTGCCCTTTAACTGGGATTTCCAAAGTCTTGTATCCAACAAAACTTACCTGAATCGTCCCATTGGTAGGGACATCAGAAAGAATAAAGTTCCCATCAATATCTGTTATAGTCCCATTAGCGGTTCCTTTCACCACCACACTGGCACCAATAACAACCTCACCATTTGCATCTATTACAGTTCCTTTAATCTTACTAGGCTGCTGGTACGCAGAAACCAATAACGATTCATTTACCGCATAAGCAACATGACTTCCTGAAAGAAAAGCTGCACAAATAAAAACCGCAAGAAGCGATTTTCTGTTTCCATAAAAATTAGATTTCATTAGCCAACCTTTTTAAATTAGACATTAAAGTTTTAATGCCACAAAAGTAATCAGCTATTCATTTTACAGAGATGAAGCATCTCCCGATAAGGTTGAAGCATGTTTTCTCCACCTTTTAGGAACATATTTCAACCTTGTCCACCTTGGCATGTTCAAGCGTTTTTGCCCGATTTCATCGAATATTCTGTAGGCTGCATACCAAATTCCTTCTTAAAACAGATAGAAAAATACTTGGGATCATTAAACCCGACCTTATAAGCCAGTTCGGAAATGCGGAAATTCGGATTTTCATCCATCATCCTGCAAGCCGCCTTCAGACGGATACTACGTACAAAGCCAGTTGTATTCAATCCCGTCAAAGATTTCAATTTCTTATGCAACGTTGTACGACTGGTTGCCATCTCATCTACAAACTGCGGAACATCAAAATCGGGATCATCCAAATGACGGTTCACACAGGCGACAGCATCCTGCAAAAACTTTTCTTCATCCGAAGGTATGTTCGTAAAGAACTGCAATTTTAGATGATGCACCTTGTCCGTCTCACCTTCCTGCAAAAACCTACGATTACGCAATAACAGCCTCCGACGAATCTCCCACCATATCAATACCATAAACAGTATAGCCAATAATACATAAATAAAATAAGCCCACCAAGTAGCCCAGAAAGGTGGTTCAATAATAATTTCCATTTCTCTCACGTCACCCCAATCACCATTCTCATTCGTTGCCCGTAGCTGAAACACGTACTCCCCTGCAGGCAATTTGGAATAATAGGCAGTCCGGCTGGAAGCGTCCACATAATGCCAATCAGCATCAAAGCCTTGCAACCTGTACGCATATTTATTTTGCTGGGGACGATTATAAGTCAGCGATGCAAAACAAATGGTAAAATGGGAATATGAGGCAGGAATAACTAATCTGTCTGTAAAATCGGAAGTAAAAGGAGTTATCTCCTTTCTTTTCTTATCCGACATCTGTTCCAATGGTCTTCCATCCACCAAGATATCAGTTATGCATAAAGAAATATCAGCATGTTTCTCTTCCACCACTTCCGAGTTGAAAGTCACAATTCCCCTGCTGCATCCAAAATAGAAGGTACCATCACGATAGAAAGAAGCATTTTGATTAAAGAAATTATCCGCCAACCCATCGGCAACTGTAAAGATACGTACCCTGCCCTTTTCCTTTCCGGATATGGTTAGCTTTGCCAGCCCTTGATTGGTACCCAACCACAGATTACCACTATTATCTTCCTGCATACTGCCAACCATATCTCCGGGCAAATTAAACTCCTTATGAACAGACTTGAAACAATCATTTTGCACATCATATAAACAAAGTCCGCTGCCCTCTGTCCCGACCCAAATCCGTCCGCTTCTATCCAACAAAAAACAAAGAGGAGTATTAACCGACAGCAAACCATTCTCCATACAATAGTTCTTACACTGCAACGATTCCGGACGTTCCATATCCCCTGTAACATGAACAATACCATTATTGTTGGTTGCCAACCATAATGAGCCGTCATTATCCTCAACCATCGTGGTCATCTCCCGGCCAAGCAATTCGTCTGCTCTGGACAAACGATTGAAACAATACTCACGCCCGTCCCGGTAACGCACTCCAAGTCCTTTATAGGTACACAACCAGCGGTTTCCCTTACGGTCCTCGTGAACTAAATACACTAAATCATGAGGAACAAAACCGCAATTCGAGGTCTTATACTGATGTATTATTTGTCCGTCACGACAAACTATCATCCCCTCGTCATGCACAGCAAGCAACACCTCACGGGTTAACGGGCTATAAGAAATATGATAAGGACGTTTCGAAGGAAACAATGTCACTTTTTTATCTCCATGCTGATAATCCAATCCATAGCCCATACCTATCCAAAGAGCTCCATTTTCTTCCACATACAATGTAGAAATCAAATCTGTAAAAGATTTATCGTTGCCACGAGGATAAATTACATTAAAGGAACGTTTCCTAGTATCGACATGAAAGACACCAGCCCCTTTAGTACCGATCCACATTAATCCGCTTCGATCCCTAAAGACTGTGTTCACCTCGCGGACAGGAAGATAATGTGTAGAGCCAGATTCTTGATAATTGATAAACTTTCCCTCATCAGCCAGTTCCATCACACTAACACCCTCTCTAGTACCCAACCATAACGAACGTGTCTGTAAATCTTCATGAATCGAATAAATATAATCAGACGGCAAAGAAGAAACATTTCGGGCATCATGTCTATAACCTTCAAAAGAAACCGTTTTCCTATCGGATGAAAAATGGGCCTTATACAGCCCGGACCCACTAGTTCCTATCCACATCACCCCTCTAGAGTCCTGAAACAAAGCCAAAACAGAGTTCTCTTCATCTAAAGGCGGATAGTGCAAAAATGTATTTTCCTTTATGCAATAACGATAAAGCCCATCCTTCCAGGTACCTATCAACAAATCACCATTTACATCCTCAAACAAAGTTTGAATATTCACAGATTCGGGTACGTCCCCTCTACAATTCTTCCGAGTCATCAAAGCCAATGTATCCTGCATTTCATCATAATAAGCCATTCCACGGATGTACCCCAGATAAACCCGGTTCTCTTTTGTTACATGAATTTCATTCAGCCGTTGTTTGCTGACTCCATCCAGTTGCAATTTTTTCATCTTCCCTGTCCGTTTATCAAGCATACAGAGTCCCTCGTGAGTCCCAATCCAAAGCCGGTGAGAATAATCTTCTTCCACACAAAGCACATTATTATTAACCAGAAGACCAGGGGTATAAAGATTTGATTTATAGGTACGTACCTCGTAACCATCATAACGAAACAATCCATAGAAAGTAGGAATCCAAATATATCCGTCACGGTCCTGATACACTTGGTGAACCATGCTATTCGGTAATCCTTCAGGAGTGGAAAACTGTTTGAACTCTAGATCGTCCCAACAGACATGAGCTCTCCCCTGAAATATTAATCCACTCATTATCAGAATCATGAATACTAGTCTAAATGTTTTCATTCTATTTTCTATTAGATTTCATTTAGCAAACTTACAAAAACCTAAGAATTAAATAAAGTTTTCAGAATAAAGAATCATGTATAACCCTATACTATGAGATTACTCCTAATATATAATTTCCCAAGAACCACCAATAGAACTCAGATAAAAAGGCAGTCGGTTCAGTATGAACCAACTGCCTTTACAAACTTTAAAACCATCTCTGTCTTATAAACAGAAATAGTATGAAAAAGGAAGACTTATCTTCACCCAGTAAAAATAGATAAAGAATAGAAAACAAAACAAATTAAAAAATAGATTTCAAAAGCCTTCCATCTTTTCCTCCAATTCCTCCTCCGTATCCACAATACCCAATAAGCAGTTTATTTCCCTTCTTTTATCCAAATCTTTAAAATAGGTTTCCACCACTTTATAAAGATCAAAATGACAAGTTGATCCGGCAGCCATATCCAATGAGTCCACGATCCTTTCCACTGCCTGATGAATTTTATCCACATCAATCAAATGCAGTTCATTGCTATGAATAAAATATTTTTCCATAATCATTATTTTTTCCGTTTGTACTATCATTAGAACAGTCGAACTATGGAGAATGTTTTAAAAACGAAAGCTGCTCTTATTTACATGTCTTGAACCGAAATGGCAGACACAATCCTTACATCAAAAATCCCCCCAGCTATACAACCATTCTTTGCCTGAAATTTCACTGTTACATTTTTTCTTGCTTTTATATATTCAGCAGGAATATGAATATAACATCTATACAGTCCTTTTCCTTCTTTACAAGGTTTAGACAAATCAATAGTATCTATCCATTTACCATCAATCAAAACATCAAAAATACGATTACCCGAATCACTTCCCAAAAGCTGTAAGCAAACAGACTGTTCCATCTCTTTCCGAACTTTCATTTCATACATAAAATATCCACCTTTAGAAGCATCCCGCCAATTCTCACCAGCTGTAGAATTTACTGCCTCCATTTTATGCATTTTCTCAGATTCAGCATCTGCAATAATGACCCTGTCTACAGTTCTTTTATTCAAGTTATCCTCTTCTTGCTTAAATTGCTCCGATTTCTTCAGCTCGGCCAAATAGTTCTCTTTCTTATCATAATGCCGAAAATATACGGCATAGCGGCTCCAGTGAATAGTATTAAAAGGAACCAGCTCTACAGGCTTGGATACTACATTATCCTTACTACACAAAAAAGCCAGCTTCTCTCCTTTTTTCCGGATAACAGCAGCCGGTATTTTCCGGATATCCCCTATAAAAGCCGGCACATCTATCACTGGATAATCTTTCATAGCAACAGTAGAACGTGCAGATCTGAAATCATCTTTCGATAAATGCTCGTCACTAATTCTAGCTGCCAAAACAATAGGCCCATATTTCAAAGCAAGATAATGAGTCGCCTCATTCAAAGGCACTATTTCCAATTTCATAGGTAGCTCTATCCGTACTTTATCTCCATCTTTCCACTGCCTGTTTATTGAAACATATCCATCCACACCAGCCTTTATTTTCTCTCTCTTACCATTTACAATTACATTGAGTGACGAACTTCCCACCCAATAAGGACAACGTATCTTTAAATTAAAAACAGCCTCTCCGGAAACAGTAAGACTAGTAACACCTTCATCAGGAAAAGCAGTTTCCTGATGAATACTGATTCCTTTATCCCATGTAACTACCGATGGTATAAACATATTTACATACAAGGCATCATCTGTATGAGCATAAATCATTTGCCCAAACTTTGCTGTTTGCTCAAACCCCGTCCCGGTACAACACCAAAAAGAATCATATTTAGTTCCATAAATTTTATAGTGTCCCGGTTTCATGGAAGTATAATACACACACATACCCTGATCAGGATCATAGTTGGCCAAAATATGATTAAATAAGACTTTCTCATAATAATCCACTTTCTCCACCTCGGCATAATCACAATATAAACTCTCTGTCAGACGAAGCATATTAACCGAATTACAAGATTCAGGTCCCCCGTTCAATTCTATTCGATGCTCGAATTCCTCAGGAGCAAAGAAATGTTCTCCTGTACTGTTACCTCCCATCACCCAAGTATGTTTTCTCACTACTGTATCCCAAAAGAAACGGGCAGCTGTGGTAAAACGTTCATTACTATCATAACGATAAACAGATTCGAAACCTGTAAATTTAGGAATCTGGGTATTAGCATGCCAACCCTCCAATATATCCTTTCCTTCAGACATGGGAACCCACATATCCTCATCGTTGAGTCTTTGTGCCCACTTAAGATACTTCTCCTCACCCGTTATCTGATAAACATCTATAAAAGACTCATTGATAGAGCCATGCTCGCACACCAACAATTTTTGAAGGTCATCATGTGATAACTTGTCAATGACTGAATAGCCGAACCAGTCTGCCATCTTTACCAATATTTCTTTTGCCTGTAATAAATCACATCGCATATAAACCTGATAAAGCCCCAACATGATCTTGTTCATGACATACACAGGTTCCCAGCATTTGTCATAAGGAGTCTCAATAAAAGGATTAGAAGTCTTGAAATTTCCATCCAGCACATTCTCGAAAATAGCTCTACCGCAAATAGTAGGTAACAAATATCCATCACCTCCAGCTTGCTGGCAAAGAGATAACTCCTCCAAGATATAGCTTAATCTACTTAGAATTGCAGTATCTCCCGTAGAATCATACATCATAGAAATTCCAGACAGATAAAACCCCATAATATGTCCCGGTAAAGGTCCATGCCCGTTCATATACTCAGATTCCCAAAAAGGATAGGGTTGTGCCTTAGGTGTCAAACCTGCTTCTCTCCGAAACCAAGACAGCAAACGGTCAGGTTCCAAAGAAAGCATATAGGCGTGGTTCAGGTCCATGATATGTTTAAAATCACTATCCAGTAAACGGACTTCTTTTAAAGAGAACAAAGAAATTTTATCTCCATTCACCGGCTCCACCTTTACCTTGTTTTCTTGTGCGTATACACCGGAAAAGACCAATAAGGTATATAGAAAAAGAAATATTTTCTTCATATTTAATGTGCTTTTTGATTTATATAATGAGCGATAAAAGGATGTCTATTCTTCCATTTGACCTCCATATTCGAAAGAAACCAAGTTTTACCAAAGTCATCATTCCCTTGATAAAATAAATATGTTTTTCCTTTCCTTGTTTTAAAGAGATGAGGATGTCCGGACTCACAGCAATTCCATGTTCCAGGATCACCATTCATCAGAAAGGGTTTATTAGAAAGTTTTGTCCAATGAATACCATCACTACTTTTAGCAACTCCAATCTGCTGAGGACGATTATTATAGGCCCCGGCATAAAACATAAACATCTCATCTCCCATCTGCACAACAGATGCTCCTTCGACACACTTCTCTTCCCAAGGATATTCGGGAACAAGCACCGGATGATTCACCGGACTCTTCCATGCCTGTTTCGAAAAATCCGTATGTGCAGGTGCCATTGCAACTCCTATAATTTGGGTAGAATAATCAGGAGTACGAGTTGCATAATATAAATAATACCGATCCTTTAAAAAAACGACCTCCGCATCGATGGCACGCCCGCAGTTCCACTCCCCTTCCGGAGAAAAAATAGGATTTGTAGCATTACGTACAAAATGGATCCCATCTTCAGACCATGCATGACAAATAGCATCTTTAGCACCATTACCATACGTCTGATAGAATAGATGAACCGTATCATTTCTTACCAAAGCACCCGGAGCACATAACCCTTTAGACTCATAAGCTGTTTGAGGTATGATTTCTCCAATACGATGCCAATCTTTCAGATTCTTGCTCCCGGCAATGCCTATTCCCCAACCTTGCGCTTCCGCGTTTCCATTCTGCTTTGGAGGAATAGAATAATACATCAGATATTTACCTTGGAACTCCACTACATGAGGATCTTTAGAAAAAGGTATTCCAATACGGCTTGTATCTCCATACATCATTTGTTTTTGGGCTAAAGAACAAAACACGCATATACACATCAATCCGGTGGTCATAATATAGCGTTTCATAGGCCTATTTTTTTTGCTTCTGCATTCTGCAACCAAACACACCTCCAGCAATCATACCGGGCAAAGCCTGTATCTTAACAGTTACATGACTTTTCCCCCGAGTTAAATCAACAGGAATAGGATACACTTTATCAATCCATGCACTAAAAGTTTCCACCCGTAATTTTTGCTCCCCTATCTTTTCATGTTCGGCAAATATCTCGAATTCACGATTTCCTCCATCTGTACTGCTATAAGTCAAAACCAATTCCATCGGTTGAACCGGATCTACTCTCAGGGTATACGAAAACCATCCACCATCCGAGGCATCACGCCATGTATTTGGTCCTCCCGTATGAGTATTCTCACCTTTCAACTGATGCGCAGTTTCCGAACTTTCTTTACCGATAAAAACTTTATCCGTAATACGGGCACGTTCTTTTAGCTGATCTTTCAATATATTCTCATCGGAAGGAAGCCACACAGCCATTTCACCATTTCCTCTATGAGACCGTGCATAATAAGGAATAAGCAGGATAGAATCTGTCACAGACTTTATTTCCTTAAAATCATTCTCGGCAATAATGCGTTCTGTGGTTCCTTTCAATATCTCCACACCTCCCAACATAGAAGCAGGAGCAGCCTCAAAAGCCGTTTCCGGTTTCAGCACATAATTCAATACAGTCCCTCCATTGTCAGCAAACTCTGCACAATAAACTATCGGGCCACGCTCTACGGCAAGATGATTCACATCCGTAGCAACCTTATCATTTGCTGAAACCTTGTGGACATCCATCGGAAGACTTAGTTCAATTGTATCCCCCTGTTTCCAACTACCGGATAAAACGGCATATCCTTTCTCCATTACAAAATCCCGGGGTTTTCCATTGATTGTAATTTTTACGGCTCCTTTATCATGCCTGGTATAAGTATAAAGATCGGAAGGTACAGGCTGACTATTTACCCATCCCGGAATACGCAACATAACAGCAAAATCTTCCGGGGTTTCCGGAGTCAATATCAACTTTATCTTTCCATTCCACGGATAATCCGTCTGTTGTTCCACCTGTACATGCTTTCCATTCTTTAGAACTACATCAGCATGGTTGGCACCATACAGATTCACATAAAATCCTTTGGAAGAAGTGGCATACACATACCCTGGCACCGAAGGAATAAAACGAGCTAGATTAGAAGGGCAGCAAGAACAATCAAACCATTCGCTACGCTCTGAGCCATTTTCATCGCAAGAGAGGACATTTGGATAAAAAAACTTCTTTCCACCCAGACTAATGCCACTCAACACCCCGTTATACAAAGAACGTTCCAGCACATCAATGTATTTGGCATCACCATGCAGCATGAACATGCGTAAATTCCACATGCAATTGGCAATAGAAGCACATGTTTCACAATAAGCTGTACTATTAGGCAACTCATAGTTTTTACCAAACGCTTCTCCATGACGAGTTGAACCAATAGCTCCGGTAATATACATCTTCTTCCCTACTACATTGTCCCATAATTTACCCACAGCATTTTCAAAATGCCGCTCGTTTTTCAAAGCGGCTATATCTGTCATAGCAGCATACATGTAGGTAGCCCGCACTGCATGGCCTACAGCCTCATCCTGAGCAATGACTGGCTTATGATCCTGCCAATAAGATCCGTTACGGAACTGATCCTCACTATTCCGATCATATTTGTCATACTTTCCACGAGCCTCCAAAAAGAATTGTGACAAATCCAAATAACGTTTATCTCCTGTCACCCTATAAAGCTTTACCAGCCCAATCTCCACTTCCTGATGCCCTGGCGCTACAGTAATCTTTTCTTCTTCAGGACCAAAGGTATTACACAACAAATTCGCACTCTTAATGGCTATATCAAGAAATGAACGTTTTCCGGTAGCTAGATAATGAGCTACAGCCGCCTCATACATGTGTCCTACATTATACAATTCATGGCTGTTGTCACGTTCATTTTCCCATCTTTTACTGCCAGCCCACGGATGTTGCGAATCCCCGCCAATAGTACGGGTAGTATAAAGATAACCATCCGATTCCTGCGCAGCTCCTATCAGATGAATCAGACTGTCCATATACATATCCAGCGCTTTATCCTCCTTCACCGCCAACAAGTAAGCAGCTCCTTCCATTATCTTATACACATCCGAATCATCAAACGGATAAGGGGAATTGAACTTTCCTTCCATCAGTTTCCCCGCTACTGCAAAATTATCTATACGATGAGTTTCCTCACATTTATGAAAAGCAAAAGGCACGGTAACACTACGAATGGTTTCAATACGAGATGCCCAGAAATTATCAGAAAAGTGTACATTGGTAAAAGGTACATCCTTGTATTGATAATCAGATTTATTGCTATCCGTCGACTTACACGCGGCAAGAACCCCGGCGACGAATAATATAACCAACGTTTTTTTCATGGTAATCTATATTTAAAGTTTATCTATAATTCGTATCTGAAGTAATTTTCAATTCATACAATCCTCCGGCATTCTTCCCTTGAGCAGCACGGAAAGTAACATTCACTTTATCCTTTCCACGAGTCCAGTCTGCAGGAATAGAATACACATCGTCCACATAGGTCAGATATAGTTTTCGATTCAAACTGACAGTACGTAGATAGTTGCCGTCAATCAATATATCAAACTGACAAGTATCAGGCTCGTCTCCCCAGAAACGACAAATCAGATGATAAGGCTTTTGTTCCGTTTTATTTATATGAAGTGTGTAAGAAAACCATCCGTCTTTTGCCATACGGAACCGAGTATTCTTTGCCCAAAAATAATCATGCCAATAAATAGAATCATTCTCCCCTTGCAACGCATGTTTCCCTTCATCTTTCTCGTCACCGATCTTCACTTCATCCGTTAAAGAACGAGTACGATAAACAAATTCATCCGGAGAATAAAGTTTCCAATATACAGTATGCCGCTGATGATGCATTTGAAAATAAGGGATCAACCCTACCCCTTGTTGTCCACCTCCATTCTTTACTGTAAACCGTAAAGGATGTTGTGAAGAACATTGTATCCAGCTATCCAGATCGGCCAATGGACCCACTAACATAGGAATATTCTTTGCCGGAAGCGATTCACGACAAGCACGATTGTCAATAACCCTATCTTCGGGCATATCATCCGTCCCCAATCCTCCCGCAAGCAATATCGGGCCATACATGACAGAGCCGAAATGAGGTTCATCCTTTGCATAATCAATATATAAGTTACGTGTGAAAACCAATGTTATCACATCTCCGCTCTTAACAGAATCCAACAGGCGAATGTAGCTTCCCTTATGTGCTTCCGTCTGTGCCGGCTTTCCATTAATACGAACTACAGCATCACCGCTCACCCAATCCGGATAACGGAACAGAAGCATTCCTGTATAGCTCCCTATTTCATCCATCCTTACTGTAACCGTATCCGACTCCGGGAAATAAGTATCCAAAGTCAGCTTCAAACCTTTTTCCTTCCAGTGGAGACGTGAAGGAATATACAGATTGACCAGCAATTCTTGGTTATCCTTAAAATAAATGGATTCGGCATACTTAGAATGATTCTCCATCCCTGTACCCACACAACACCAGAAAGAATCAAACGGAGTACTATATTGCTTAAATGATCCCGGCAACAAAGAAGTATAATAAGTCACACAGCCCGGCATATCAGGATCTTGTGAAGCAAGAATATGGTTATATAAAGCATGTTCATAGTAATTCAGATATTTATAATCACCATCCAACATGAACAACTGTCTTGACAATTTCAACATGTTATATGTATTACAAGTTTCTGCCGAAGTATAGTCCAGCCGCTTGCTTTCTTCACCCGGTACGCCAAAACGCTCATAACAACTATTTCCACCGATGGCCAATGTGTGATCTTTAATTACAATATTCCAAAAGTTACGGGCAGCCTGATAATAAATATCATTGGGTGAGAACTCATACTCTCTGGCTACTCCCATAAATTTAGGTATTTGATCGTTAGCATGGCGACCGAATAACACATCTTCTCCGTTAGCAATCGGATAAATAACATTGATATGATTGAACCTTTCTGCCGTCTGCAAAAATTTCTTATCTCCGGTAATACTATAAATATCAACAAAAACTTCATTCATCCCCCCCTGTTCCACACTCAAGGTACTTTGAAAAAGATCCCTATTGCTATTCAAGGCTATATGAGAAATAAAATCCGCCAAAGGCATCAATATATCCTTGGCTTGCCTACAACCTGCATAGACATATGCATCCCTCAATCCCGCCAAAATCTTATGGATACAATACCATGAGTTCCCATTCTGGTTATAATTCCAAGGTTGTCCGGTTTCATCCGGCTGGTTAAGCACCACATTCCCTTGAAGCAACTGCAAATAACCCTCCTTTCCTCTTTTACCGGTAATGAACCAACCATCCGGGGTCTGTTTTTGGCACTCTTGCAGTTCATCCAGCATATAATTCAATTTATCCAGCAAGGCTTTCTCGCCTGTAGAAGCATACATCATGGCACAAGCAGACATATAATGACCATAGGTACATCCACCATGCTTCTCCCATCCTCCGTAATTATCTCCTTTCCCCTGCAAACCGACACTACGGCGTACGTGTGGAATGAGCCTGTCTACATCCAGCGACAGCAGATATCCTTTATGTAAATCCATCGCTTTCTTAAAATAGCTATCGGTTAATTCGACTTCCGACAGTGCAAATGACTGCCATACCGGAACATGTACACGAGGTGCTTTGCGCACCTGCTCATATTCCGATGCAGTCAACTTGATCACTCCTAAAAACAATATACTTAAAACGAATACTAACCTATATTTTTTCATGGTAACAGATTTTATAAAAAACACAATCAATGAATCAATTCAATCTTACGGAAATCAGCAAAGGTTCCGTCTCCCCCTTTAGCACACAAGCCTATGCGGAAGCCCATTCCCCACGGAACATACGGCGAAGCATCTATTTCCGTTGCCAAAGGTATCCACCTCTGCCCTTTCCGGAACTCAAAGCAAAGCCAATACCCGTCTTTCACAGTCATCCTGACCTGTGTCGTTGCTGACACCGTTATAGCACTTTGAGCCAAGACATCAACTTTACCATCTACATTTTTCCATACTTCCACCTTATCTTTCAAAACTGATATGCCAATACCGGCTAAAGGAGCGCCAAATCCATTATGAGCTCCACCAATAATACCGATACCAGCCGCAGCCATACTTTTCCGGTTATCAACAGTAGCAGTCAACGAAAAATTCAAAGCCTTGACAGGTTGTACCAGCAGAGTACCCAATTCCCTGTTTTCCATAGATGCTCCTAGATGTAATCCGTTTTTTCCTGTCTGATAATCTATTTTCTGGGTTACCCTCCATTGCCAAATGGGAGCTAGTGTATTACCCTTAAAGGAATCCACATAATCCAAAGACAAATTAGGACGATTATAAACGGCATCGTTCCTAAAATAAGGCCAGCCATCCTCTCCCCAACACAATTCCTCCAACACGCCCTGACGTCCGACATATACCGAACCACTCCTATTATAAGCATGATACAAATAAAACTCCTTTCCATCTTTCCGAACTATAGTACCATGTCCGGGACAACGCCAATCCTGATTGTCTACCAGTATAGGATTCTTTTCATACTTCTCCCATTTACCCAGCAAAGATTTGGAACGGGCTACTCCTGTTTTATAATTACATTTTTTATCACAACAGCTAGCTGCCGAATACAAGATATAAAAATAATCCTGCTTTTTAAAAACACATACCCCTTCTACCAGCCCTTCCTCCCAAGGAGTGTCATTACAAAACAAGGAAGTCATTTCTCCTATCAGACGGGTACGGTCCTCCGTCATCTCCTGTGCCCAAATATTTGTAGGCAAGCCCATACTGTTGCCATCTTCTTTCCATATAAGATAAAGTTTACCCTTCTCATCTCTTGCAGCAAAAGCATCAATAGAGCCTGGTTCCTGAGCAACCAACGGTCCCAAATCTTTGAACCTCCCCATCGGGGAATCAGCTACCGCCGCCGCACACGATAATCTCTTTGTCCTCTTGTCACGGGCTGTATAATACAGATAAACCTTTCCCTGTTTCTCATCATACGATAATTCCGGGGCCCAAAAATTATTCAATGCCCAATCAGGTGCTCCATCCGGAAAAACATAATTCACCAATTCCCAGTTCACTAAATCTTTTGATTTAAAAATAGGGAACAACGGCGACCATTCATTAGAAGTCGCAGCAGCCCAATACTCTCCATTTATTTCAATGACAGTAGGATCAGGACGATCACCCGGCAATACCGGATTAATAATTTTTTCGTACCCAACGGCTTGCACATGTACACCGCAACATCCCATAATTGTCAATAGAATCACAAATAACAGTCTTTTCATAGTAATATAAAATTATTCATAAGTTACAGGAAATGCCGAGATACGCAAACGGGCAGCTCCCATCGGTATCAAGGTTATATCTTCCAATATTTCACTTTTCGGAGCCCCTTCTTCCGGCAACACACCACATAAGCCATATTGATCTATACCCCAAGAAGGCACTCTTCTCCCTTGTGCTTTTATCACTAGAGGAACGTTATCAGCAGTAAAAGGATAATTGTCTGAAGGCCATTCTCTCTTCTCGACTTTCAAGCATTGCTCCAAAACCCTATCATCCAATTTCAAAGCATAGTTCCAAGCACTTTGAGGATAGATTTCATAAGTAGGCCAAGCATTGACATCAGCACCTTTCTGCCATTTAGAATCCCATATAGCATTTTCTGCACTATTTACTTTTCTATACTCTTCCTCTATCAACAGAGAGAAAGTCAAAGGACCGTAATTCACGCTGGCACTGTTTTGATTGGTCTGCCATCTTTGAACAGATAAAGACATGGGTAATTGCAAGATTACCACATCTCCATTACTCCAAGTTCTATCCAAACGAACACATTTACCAGACTCCATACCAGCAGCTACCGTTTCTCCGTTAACTATTAATGTAGCCCCCTTGCACCAAGCAGGTACACGAAGATATAATGGAAAATCCACTTTACCGGAAACTTGCACTGTAAACCGAATCATTTCTTCAAACGGATAGTTTGTTTCTTCTCTCAGAATAACTTCAGTTCCGTTTACCCCTACTTTCGCCTGTGCACAACACGGACCGTAAATAATGGCGGCAAGCCCGTTATCCGGAGTTGCATAAACCAAATTTTCAATATAGTAAGGCCAGCCTTGCGCATGGTTATGCTGACAGCAACGACTGCTGAAAGGATTCATAGCCAAGAAAGGACCTCCATTATCAATTCCGGGTTTATGATCTTTAGAATCACTCACCACCTGATTGGGACAAGTAATATATCTTAAAGCTTTGAAATCAGGCATTACCGCCGCCGGATAAGAATTGAAAGCGACCTCCTCGCAATGCTCAGCCCAAAAAGGATCACCGGTCATACGAAGCATTATCTCATCAGACGCCATCTGTTCTACAAATCCACAAGTTTCTGTACCTTGTCGTGGATCAATATAAGCCAAACGGGCATTCTCGTCCGCTCCGAACATACCTCCCGGCACCTGTCCGAAAATACGTCTCACCAGATGATGCACTCGATAAGATGCCTGCAAATCTGCCGAATCACCACTAAGCATATAGTAAGTAGCCGGTTCACGAAAGCACTGTGCAATATTCACATTATGCCAATTAGGCAAATCCGATTCATTTGTCCAGTCTGCCGTATTACGATGAAGTTTCCGAGCAAGCTCCAGCAGGAATTGTTCTCCTGTGATGTTATAAAGCCAATAAACACTATACAGATTATCCCCCCCACGGCTGTTCTCCCAATAATCTTCCAAAAATTTATCATCGGGGACAGTCAGTTGCCATTTAAAGTAATCAGTCATCAAAGTCAACACTCTCTTATCACCAGAATATTCATAATAAGATTGCAAACACCAAAGCATTACCATATTCGCCCAAAGTTCTCTCTTCCCTCCACGTTCATTCACCGGACCGAAAAAGCCATCCGGTTGCCGACTCTGAATAGCTGCTTCAATCCAGACTTTTGTTTCTGCAATCATAGCAGAATCTTTTAAGATATAAGCCAAATCACCATATCCTTTCAGCCAATAAGGGACTTCTTCCCAACCATGATCTCCACCAGACAGCAACCACGCATTATCCTTCTTATCCAACCACGCACTAATTTCACCCAGTTTCCCGGTTAATCCCTCTTTTTGCAACAACAGGTACTTTTTCAGCCAGCCTTCCGGCTCAATGGTTCCTACCGGCAATTTTATAAAATGCAATGGTTTCAAAGGCAAACGATTTCCCTGATAACTGACATTCCTATCTATCGTACCGGGACGTGAAAGCATATCTATCTTCATCTCCCTTTTCTCCTCCATACATGCCGTCAGTACAGCCACAATCAAAAAGGAACCTAATAACAATTTCCCTATATTTCTCTTTTTCTTAAACATACCGTTTTTTATTCAAATTTTACATCAGCAAAAGTACATCTGTCCCTGAGTTTCATGGAAAAGAATCTTGTCAGAAAAAGAAAGAATATAACCATTTTACCCATTCAGAAGTTTTTCAGCCCATATCATCGTATTTTCTTTACTTTTAATCCGCTAATAACACCTTGTCCTTTTTGAGGAGAAAGCAGAATCTCCAGTCCTTCATGATTCCGCACATTGACCACAAGTGTCTTTACAACAGCTGTCTGCTCGCCATAAGAATCAGCCAGATTCAATGACTCTATCAATTTTTCTCCATTGACTGACACATCAAATACACGTTGTCCCTCGGCAGAAACACCTGTACGCACAATATTTTTCCGTTCATCCTTACTGAAAGGTTCCGTGAAATAAAAGCCAATTTCATATACTCCGTCAGGAACATCCAGCCGGTAACAAGTCGTACCAATTAAAAAGGTCTGAAAAAGAGGCTCTAAAAAAGTATTTTTTATATCAGCCCCTACTCCATACCTAACTCCATCATGTGATGATCCCGGCCAGGAGTTAAAAGGTTTTCCATCCATATATCCCCAACTTCCCTTTGTATAAGGTTTATCGGGTATCCATATTTCCTGAAGCTGCGGGTCTATAAAATAACAATGCTCCTGTCCCAAATTAATACAAAGACCGTCCAAAAGCACATCACTGTCAGTAAGACGGGAAGATAACAATCTCATCTGTATCTTCAGCCTGTCTGAAAGTGCCCCACTTCGGGCATCCAGCAGATTCTCTCCGTTTATAAAAGGAACTACGAAAACAGCTTCCCCATTTACCACTTCACGCACTCCCAAAGACTTTCCATTATGAATTAACTCCACCGTTTTCTGATTAGAAAAAACACTGATCTTACGCACATTTATACTATCATCACAAATTTCCACCCTTTTCGTCCAATCGGCCCCGGCAATATGAATCATCGGAATGTCCGACCAACGAGCCTGACAGTAATAATAAATCTCTTTCTTCCGACGATCCTCTGTCAACATTCCTTTTTGATTCAGATTAGGCTTGCTATCACCACGACCGTCCACCTGAAAATCAACCAAATTCCAAATAGAATAACCTATATAATCCGGACGTTTCTCCATTTCATTGATATATCTGCGATTAAAATCCAATTGAAATTCCGGAGTAAAATCAAATGTACGCGGAGTATAAGAATGGATACGTTCATCGCTTCCTGCTCCAAATTCCGACAAAAAACGAGGTTTTGCAGTAGAATAACTACAAAATTTATCAAACATAGGTGCAATCGTAGCAGAATCTCCCTGATACCAAGATTCATATACATTTACCCCGTTAACATCCGAAATATTAAACATCTCCTTACTAGACTGTGTATAGGGTTTCTCCCAAGTAAAAGCATGAAAGGCGACACAAGAAAGACGATAAGGATCCAGCTCTTTTTTCAAAGCCTCCAATTCCCTAGCCAACACAATAGCTTGCTTATGGTAATCCCATAATTCATTCATAGCCCCCCATAGTACCACCGATGGATGATTGTAGTTCTGAAGAATCATCTCTTTCAACATTTCTTTGCAGTTATGAGCGAATTCCGTATTTTTTCTCACTTCATTCACAACACAAATTTCAGACCATACTATCAACCCCAATTCGTCACAGGCTCGATATATTTCCGGATCTTGAGGATAATGACTGATACGCACAAAATTAGCTCCCATTTCTTTCAGCAACCGCATATCCCTACGATTCATTTCAACGGGAATAGCCGTTCCCAAACCTGCATAATCCTGATGCCGTGCAGCTCCCCTCAATTTAAGATACTTCCCGTTCAGATAAAAGCCTGTCTTGTCCACCGAAAACCATCTGAATCCAACCGGAGAAATTACTTCTTGATACATTTCTCCATTCTTGGCATCGCATACCTGCACTTTTACCGTATATAAATAAGGTAATTCAGGAGACCACAAATGAGGATTCTCTATCCTTCCTACAGAAGTGGATATAGGATATTTCCTGCCTGGAATCAGTTTCAGTTTCAACTGTTTCTCTTTCACAATCCGATTCATTTCATCGCAAAGAAAAACATTGACGTGCACGTGCTTTGTATCGGTAAAGTCATTTTTAAGAAAAGCCACAATTTGCATTGACGCCTCAGATACCGACACTTCAGGGGTTTGTATCCTTACTGGAACAGCTGCATAAGGTTCTGTCACAAAATGCACTCTTTCCGTCCATTGCAAGAACACCCTGCGATAAATACCCCCAAAAATAGAAAAATCTCCGGAAACCGATGGAAGGATTTCCCCCAAAGAAGAACTATTATCCACTTTTACCGCCAACAGATTTTCCTTTCCAACTTCACAGATATCAGTTATATCAACTCCGAAAGCGGTATATGCCCCCAAATGAGTTTGCAATAATTTCCCATTTAAATAGACGTCTGCCTTGCTGGCCACTCCATCAAAACGAAGAATTATTTTCTTATCCCGTGCCTCTGAAGGAATGAACAACTTCTTCCTATACCAAGATATGCCGCGCCTATATCCCCGTTGCTCGTCAATCACATCTCCGGCATTCCAAGTATGGGGCAAATCTACAGTTACCCAATCAGAATCATTCCAATCCATACTGGAAAAACGTTCATCATTCTCTGCTTTATACTTCCATGAATCTGTTATAGAAATTTCAGAGGCACATATACAACATATACATCCCCAGAAAAACAACAACCAACCGGCAAACCTTTTCATACCATCACTTCAAATAAATATTAAAAGAAAAAGACTGTCCGGAACCGCACATGACAAAAAGTGCCAAACAGGTTTTCGGACAGTCTGTTCATTACCAATCCACTAATATCCCGGATTCTGCTTTAACTTACCATTCTTATCCAATTCAGCTCTTGGAATAGGATACAAGTTCTTATTTATATCATTTGTAGCAGAATGAGAAAGCCATGATTTAGTTGTCCATACTCCAAAACGAATCAAGTCCTGCCTTCTTCTTCCTTCTTGGTTAAACTCCCAACCCAATTCATCCAAAAAGCGACCATATTTTATATCTGCTCCACCTTCATGAGTTGTTCTAGGACTTTTAATCTTGTCCAAATAGGTTGTTTCGCGCAATCCATAATCATAGGTACTCCCTCCCATCAGTTCCGCACCAGTGACTACCGCTTTTTCCGGAGCAGACTTGAATGCGCGTTGTCTGATTTCTGTTACAATTTGTGCCGCTTCGTCCGCTTTTCCAGTCCTTAACAAACATTCAGCTTTCATCATCAATATATCTGTATAGCGGAAGGGGAAAACATCGTTACTCATAGCACCAGGAGACATACCGGCAACATACTCATACTTTGCCAAATGATATCCATGTAATTCCTCAGCCCAATCAACCCCCGGAACCACATTTACAATATTCATAGGAATCCCCTGACTGTTGCCTATCTCGCACAACACATTGGAACCATCGGGATACACTTGCTGTCCCATCAAATAATTCTCGGTCAGACGACTGTCATCCGGATCAAATGTATTTATAAATTGCGGAACAGCAACCGAACCTCCCCAACCACCAAAACTCTTAGTGGAATATACCTGAGAGAACTGACCGTTTAGAGCGTAATTGAATATATTCAATCCACCGGCGTAACTTTGATCAAAAGGAACAGCAAAAACAGCTTCCGTACAATCCTCATTATCAGCCTTGAATACATCTTTCTGATTTCCCGCCAACGAGAATTTACCAGATTTTATGATCTCCTCACAGGCATCCAGACACTTTTGCCATTGTGGGGTTCCCGTATACACCTCCGCATTGATATACATCTTGGCCAATAAAGCATAAGCAGCCCATTTGGTAAAACGTCCGTAAGTCGATTCATCAACATTCTCCGGTAATAAAGGAAGGGCGGCTGTCACTTCGGCAATGATAGAATCATTCAAGGCTTTACGACTGATTTGTTCGGGAAGAAAACCTTGAGGGACATCAAAACGGGTCAGATAGGGTACATTGCCGTAATAATCACAAAGCATATAATAATAAGAAGCCCTTACCGCTTTTAACTCCGCCAAATAATTATCCTTACCTTCCGTCACAGGCAACAGGCCGGATTCAATCTGGTAAATTACCTGATTGGCATTGTTTATACCAGTATACAGGTCACCCCACCGATTAACAGCCTCACCTGTCTCCGAAGTCCAGGTATGTAAATGCATGTTAATGGTAGTCCCATTCCATCCCCAAGGATGTACCGGTATCATGGTCTCATCTGTAGAAATGGTCTGCGTTTCATTTATTGCACCGATAACAACAGAACGCCATGGAGTATAAGCATTACCTAATATGGCAACCATGTCCTTTTCCGTATAATGATATTTATCGGATACGATCGTAGTATACACGCTATCGTCCAGTTCCATACAACTATTCAATGATGCTCCTATCAGACAACAAAGTGCAGGACACATCAATGCTATTCTTATTCTTCTTTTCATGTTCTTCAATCTAATAATTTAAAAACTCAAGTTAACGCCAAAGGTATATGAACGGGTAGTGGGATACTTGTTTCTGTCATCTGTTCCCGGAGTTAAAAGCGAACCGCCTACCTCCGGATCAAGTCCTTTGTATCCGGTAATGGTCAAAGCGTTTTGAACAGAGAAATACAGACGCATTCCCTTAATCCCTTTAATAAAGTCTTTCTTGAAATTATACCCCAATACAATATTATCAATTTTCCAATAATCGCCATCCTCCACATAGTAACTATTAAATTGCTTGGAGTCCGTCAGCACCGCTTTACCAAATACTTTTTCATACCCGGCTTTCAAATTATTCATTGCCTGGTCTCTATAATTCTCATAATGCAGACGAGTAAAGTTGATATTCTGGAATCCAAAGGCTCCTCTCATGGTAACGCTCAAATCAAAATTTTTATAACGGAAATCATTGTTCCATCCCAAATAATGCTTTGGCAAACCATTACCAATCACTTTTCTATCCTCTATCTTCACATCTTTAGACTCTACAGCATTACCATTCTGATCTTCATAAATCCATTTACCGTCTTCTGTAATATCCAATACTTTCCAACCCCAAATCTGCCCTATAGGCTCCCCTACTTTTACACGATGGGTAGGGACTCCCGACATAGGCGCTTGTGCGTCACCCACATAAAAATAATCGTTTGCCAACTGGTATTTACTATTATTCAATTTGTCAAGCTTATTCTTATTAGTAGAATAAGTCAGTGTGGTATTCCAACCAAAATCTTTTTTATTAAAGACAACCCCGTTCAGCAATATCTCCAGTCCCTTATTACTGATAGTACCCACATTTGCCAGTGTAGTGCCATATACATTGGGCGGAACAGGAACAGGATAATTATATAACAAGTCTACAGTTTTTCTGTAATAAGCATCAACACTACCACTGATACGATCTTTCAGAATAGAGAAATCAAGCCCCACATTAAATTCCTTCTTCTTTTCCCATGTGAATTCCGGATTCGGATTACTCTGCGGAGTCAATTTATTCACCCATTGACCATTATAATAAAAAGTATCATTATTTGAAGTATATCCCAAACGATAGGTTGCCAAATAAGGATTGGAAGGAGCAATACCTGTCACACCATAACCGGCACGAAGTTTCAAGCTATTAATCCACTTGATATTTTTCATAAAATTCTCTTCATTAATCCGCCATGCCAGACTTACAGCCGGAAATGTACCCCAAACCTGATCGGAACCCACAAATTTGGAGTCTGCCTCATGCCTTACACTAATGGTAGCCAAATACTTGCCCGCCAATATGTAATTGATACGTCCGAAAAAACTGATAAGATTACCTGACGTTTTATTACTGTTAATAGGAATAGCAGCACCGGCAATATCGCTGTCGCCACGTCCTAAAGCGATATTATCCCAGCCAAACTGGTCTGTAGGAAAATTCCAGTTCCGCATCCAATAATCCTCCCATATATTCTTCTGATAGCCATAACCTCCCAATACAGAAATATTATGAATGCCAAAAACTTCACTATACTGAGCGGTAAATTCAAACAACTGGTCTGTAGTCTCACAAGTACCTCTGGAGGCAAAACCATCACGGGAATGAGCCACTGTGGTATTGAAATTATCAAAAGTCTCACGATAACCCCTTGTTTCGTAATATCTATCCCAAGATAACAACGCATTGAATTTCAATGATTCGATGGGTTGGAAAGTAACATTACCATTCAATCTGGTACGCTGTCTGTGATGTCTGCCATTAGCTGTCTCGATAGTACTCAGCGGATTGGCGATAGCCACCAGAGCCGAAGGCTGTGCCCAAGGACCATCATACTCCGGCATTGATGACAGGACATCCTTATTTACATCCTGCTTATAAATAGGCAAGGTAGGATTAGTAACCAATGCCGCACTATATACCCCTCTATTGAAAGAGGAACCATCTCCGGTCGTTGTATAGTTCTGCGTATTAGAATTAACGCTGACGTTCAAACGCAATTTATCATTCAACATTGAATGATTCACCGCCAGTCGTACAATCAACGTCTCATTATCTGACTTTTTGAAAATTCCCTGGTTCTTTTTATAATTGACATTCAACAAATAATTAGTCTTCTCGGAACCACCCTTTACACTCAGATTATGCCCATGATTGACCGGAGTACGAGTTATGGCTTCCAGCCAATCTGTATTACCTCCAAAATCAGTAGCAGAAATTGTTCCATCCTGAATTAAAGAACGAAATTCATCTCCAGTCAACACTCTTTCCGTTTTCACAAACTCTTCTGTACCGACATACCCATTATAGTCTATGGAAAAATCAGAATTAGCCTTACGGGTAGTAACCAAAATCACCCCATTGGTAGCTCGTGTACCATAAATAGCCGCAGACGAACCATCCTTCAGCACATCGATTTGAGCAATATCCTCAGGAGCCACCGTTCTTAAATCTCCCGGAATACCGTCAATCAACACTAATGGCGAATTGTTACCCTGCAAAGAGTTAGTACCACGAAGTAAGATAGACGAATTCTCGGTAGGGTCACCTGTAGAATTCACAATGCTAAGACCAGCAATTTTCCCTTTCAATAATTGCCCCGCATCCCTCACATTTCCACGGACAAAATCCGAAGACTTGACACTTGAGATGGCAGCCGTCAGCTCACTTTTCTTTTGCGAACCGTAACCCACCACTACAACTTCCTCCAGCGCCAGAGAAGAAGGTTTCAACTGTACCTTGACAAAGGTCTGGCTACCCACATTTATCTCTTGGGCATCATAACCTATATAAGAAACAATCAAAACAGTATTCTTATCACTTGCCTCCACACTAAAATTACCATCTATATCGGTAATGGTTCCCTGAGAAGTACCTTTAAGAATAACCGACGCACCGATCAGTGCATCCTTATGTTCATCATATACCGTTCCCTTTATTATTCTGCTCTGAGCAAACAAGCATTGGGAAACGAGTAAAAACAAGCCCAACATCAACATCGTTGTTTGTCGATGTCCAAATTCAGACGGATGTGCACCTTTACTAAACATGTTTTTCATATTTGATCTTTAATTTAATTACAGCCCAAAAGTAGACTTATTAGATAAAAAGCCACAAGAATATCCATCCAAATAATATGAATTTTCTGCCAAAACAATATTTTCACCCACCTTTTACACCACCTTACCTCCTCCACCTTACGAAAAGAGAGCAATATTCTGCCAAAACAGGACAATATTTTGCCTTCCCCTTGTGTTTTTCAGCCAAATATCTACTTTTGCACATAGTAAACCACTTGATAAAACAAACTATGTACAAGCACTTATTCCTTCTCATATCAATCCTTTTCAGCCTGTCATCCCCCTGTGTTCATGCTGAAAGATATTATTTCCAACATTTGGGTCTGAAAAACAAACTGTCTCAAAGTTCCGTTCTTTGTATCACCCAAGACAGGAACGGATTCATGTGGTTCGGCACCAAAGACGGACTAAACCGTTATGACGGATCCAATTTCCGTATTTTCAAACACAATCATTCCAACCCTCATTCTTTGGGTAATAACAACGTCAACTCATTGCACGAAAATAAGGATGGGAAATTATGGATAGGAACAGACGACGGAATTTATATCTATGATCCATTGACGGAAACTTTCTCAAAACTCACCTGCAAAAGTCAGGACAGCTTGTGCATCACCCAGCCCATTGTACAAATCACCACCGATACACAAAAAAACATCTGGATAGCAGTAGAATCCCAAGGCGTTTTCCTGTTCGATAACGACCGACAAACATTAACACACTATGCTATCCCCGATGCCCATCTACTCAGTTCTATCTGTATAGACCAGCAAAACGCAGTATGGATAGGCTATAACGGAAAAGGGCTTTATTATACTGATGATCATTTCCAGAACTTCCGGTTATTCCAAACACAAGAGGGGAAAAACCTCTTCACCGATGACCAGATTTTCAAAATTTTCCCCGAACAGCATAACACCTTGTACACTGGTTCCGCAAAAGGTGGTCTGAAAAGTATCAATATCCTTACCCGGACAGTCACCGACTTGCTACCGGACTCTTCCCAAACCGAAAGTATCTTTGTAAGAAACATCTATCCCATCGACAAAAAAACATTGTGGGTTGCCACAGAACGAGGAATATACACTTACAACAAGGAAACCCGGGAAATCCAACACCTCACCTACAATCCCAACGATGACTATTCCTTGTCGGACAATGCCATTTATTCCCTCTACAAGGATGCTGAAGGTGGCATATGGATCGGCAGCTATTTCGGAGGCATAGACTATTATCCCACCCAATATGCCACCTTCGAAAAATACTATCCCATCATAGGACAAAACAGCCTCAGCGGAAAAGTAGTCCGCGAATTTTGCGAAGATGAAGACGGAAATCTATGGATAGGAACAGAAGACGGCGGCTTGAACAAATTCAATCCAAAGACCAAAGAATTCAGCCCTTGTCCACTGGCAGGACTGCACTATAATGTCCACGCTCTAAGTATGGACAATCACACTCTGTGGATAGGTACATATTCCAAAGGATTATACTCATTGGATCTGAAGACCCATCGTTCCCGTCACTACCTGATGGGACATGCCGAAAATACATTGAACGACAACAACATCTATTCCATGTGCCGCACCTCTGCAGGTCAACTCTACATAGGTACCACAACCGGACTCAATCTCTATAACCATGAAACAAATGATTTCACCCGTATCCACAAAATAGATGGTATCTTTGTTTTCAACATATTGGAAGACAGTAAAGGAAATATCTGGTTTGCCACCTATAATTCCGGTATATTCAAATACAATCCTAGAAATAACAGCTGGAAAAATTATGTTTCCACTCCCGGAGTTCCCCACGGACTCCCTTACAACAAGGTGATAAGTATTTATGAAGACAGCAAGCAACGCTTGTGGTTCACCATGCTGGGAAGAGGATTCTGCTCATTCAACCAGGACACAGAGGAATTCACTACTTATGATTCTTCACAAGGGCTTGCCAATGATGTGATTTATAAGATTGTAGAAGCCAACAATGACATCCTTTGGCTCACCTCCAACAAAGGATTGATACGGTTCGATCTGAAGACCAAAACCTCGAACATTTATGCAGACAACAATGGACTGCTCACCAATCAGTTCAATTATAGTTCAGGAATTAAGAGCAAAGACGGTACCATCTATTTCGGATGTATCAATGGCTTCATTGCCTTCAAACCCGAGTCCTTCACCGAAAACACTTATTTTCCACCTGTAGCCATCACCGATTTCCTGCTTTTCAACAAAAGCGCCGATATAGGCACCAAAGATTCCCCCCTCAGCCAAAGCGTGACTTATACCCGGGAAATAAACCTGAAGTATAATCAAAACTCTTTTGCCTTCCGCTTTGCAGCTCTTTGTTACGCCGCCCCTGAAGAAAATTACCTGAGTTATACATTGAAAGGATTTGATAAAGAGTGGTACAGTACCACAAAAAGTTCCACCGCTTCCTATACCAATCTAAAGCCAGGCGACTATACTTTCTGCGTGAAAACAGCTAACGCCAAAGGAGAATGGAGTAATGACATCAAAAGTATCCACATACATATCGCACCTCCTTTCTGGAAATCCCCGTGGGCCTATCTTCTTTATTTTATGCTTTCGGCAGCCGGTATCGGATATATCTTCTATCGCTTCCGAAAACAAATCACGGACAAACAACGACGACAACTGGAAATCTTAGAAGCCGAAAAGGAAAAAGAAATTTATCATGCCAAAATAGACTTCTTCACTAATATAGCACATGAAATCCGCACACCGCTAACCCTGATAAAAGGCCCGTTAGAGAACATCCTGCACAAGGAAAACATAGATCGCAACACCATCCGTGAGAACCTGGACGTCATGGAACGGAATACCCTGCGATTACTTGACCTGACCAATCAGTTACTCGACTTCCGAAAAACAGAAACCAAGGGGTTCCGTCTTAACTTTATGGATTGTAATATCTCCCAACTAATAAGAGAGACTTATATCCGTTTCAATCCCGCCGCCCAACAGAATGGGTTGAAATTTCAAACAGACCTGCCCGAACAGGATTTCAATGCACCCGTAGATAAAGAAGCCCTGACCAAAATTCTAAGCAATCTGTTCAATAATGCAGTAAAATATGCCACATCATCTATCCATGTATCTTTAATACCACCATGCGGAATGAAAGAACCGGGATACTTCTCCATTATGGTCAGCAATGACGGGCATCCCATCCCCCACGATATGCAAGAAAAAATTTTCCAGCCTTTTGTGCAAATCAAACAAACCTCCGGTGGGCAACGCACAGCCGGTACCGGCATCGGCCTGCCTTTGGCACGTTCCCTGGCAGAATTACATAAAGGAAAACTTTATTTAAAGGATAGTGAAGAAATCTGTTTCTGTGTCGAGCTTCCTGTCGATCAAGAAAAAGCCATACAGTTACAAAAAGATTCCACTATCAGCCAGACCGGCAATATGCAAACAGCCATCCGGCAACACAGCACTAACATCTGTATTCTTGTAGTAGAGGATGACCCCGAGATGCAGAACTTTATTTGCGCACAACTGGAAACTGTATATTGCGTTATACGTGCATCTAATGGCAAGGAAGCCTTGCAAGTGCTATCAGAAAAGACAATCAGTCTGATTGTCAGTGATGTGATGATGCCCGAAATGGATGGTTTCGAATTATGCCATACATTAAAGACCGATATCGAACATAGCCATATTCCTATCATTCTGCTCACAGCAAAAGTTACCATGCAATCCAAGATAGAAGGAATAGAACTGGGAGCCGACGACTATATAGAAAAACCTTTTTCTACGGAGTACTTATTGGCACGCATAGCGAACTTATTAAGCAATCAGGACAAATTGCGCCATGCTTTTACTTCATCACCTTTTGTGAACGCCAAAACCATTGCACTGAGCAAAGCAGATGAGAACTTTTTAGACAAACTAATAGAAGTAATTCAAAAGAACATTTCGGAACCCGATTTTAATGTGGATATATTAGCCGAGAAAATGAATATGAGCCGTTCCAGCCTGCATCGAAAAATAAAGGGAATCGCTCAAATTACCCCCAATGAGTTTATTCAACTGGAACGGTTGAAAATGGCAGCCCAACTGATTCAATCCGGAGAATACAGAATCAATGAAGTATGCTATATTGTCGGTTTCAACTCTTCTTCCTATTTTGCCAAATGTTTTCAGAAGCAGTTTGGAGTGTTGCCGAAGGACTTTGTGGATTGAATAATCAGTTAGCCTTGATACGGAAACTGAAATAAAATACGAGAATTTAATAAATTAAATAATGAAAGATACACCTATTAGTAGACGAGATTTTCTGAAAAATATGGGAATAGCCGGGGCTGGAGCATTTCTTGCAGCGAGTCCCTGGCTTTCTGCATTTTCGGAGGTGAGCGAAGATATTTATTTGGAACTTTGTTGCCGCGACAGTTCTGGATCAGCTGGTGGACTGGATCTACGGGCAGATCGTGGGCTTTCTCGGCAATTTCTTTGCCCTCATGGGCAATATGGGCGTGGAACTTTTTGAACTGGAATGGGTCAGCGCCATCATTCTCTTTTTCTCCCGCCTTGCGTGGGCGTTGTTTTCCGTCAGCGTGGTAGTCTGCGCCTTTGAGTGCGGCATTGAATACTCCACCGGCAGAGGCAATCTCCAGCAGTGCGGGATGAATATCATCAAGGGCTTTCTGGCGGTAAGCCTCTTCACCGTTGTCCCTGTCCGGCTCTATGCTTTGTCGGTGTCGCTGCAGGGAACCTTTTCCGCAGGGCTTACCGGCTACGGTCGGAGCATTGGTGAGGTGGGACAGGACATCATTACGGAGCTCAATGAGATCCAGACCCTGTCGGATGTGGTGAACAGCTCCCACTTTGGTCTCGGCATCATCACCAGCCCCATTATGCTTCTCTTTTGCGTGATCCTTATGGGCTATGCGGTGCTGAAGGTGTTTTTTGCCAACCTGAAACGCGGGGGCATCCTGCTCATCCAGATCGCGGTGGGCAGCCTCTATATGTTCAGCGTTCCGCGTGGCTATCTGGATGGATTCATGGGCTGGATGCGGCAGGTCATCGGCTTGTGCCTGACTGCCTTCCTCCAGTCCACCATCCTCATTGCGGGACTTATGGTGTTCAAAGACCACGCGCTGATGGGCGTTGGACTCATGCTCTCCGCAGGCGAAGTTCCCCGCATCGCCGGCAGTTTCGGTCTGGACACCACAACAAAGGCCAATATTACGAGCGCCGTTTATACGGCACAGTCCGCAGTGAATGTGACGAGGACCATCGCCGCGGCAATCAAATGAAAAAGGGTGTGTATGATATGACACAGTCAACGAGGAAACTTACGATGGGGAGCCTGTTCGATGGCATCTCCGGTTTCCCTCTGGCTTCGGTGCGGTGCGGCATCGAGCCGATCTGGGCCAGTGAGATCGAGCCGTTTCCCATACTGGTATCAAAGATCCGTTTCCCACGCATGGAGCAGATGGGAGACATCACAAAGCTGAACGGCGCGTATCTGCCGCCTGTGGACATCATCTGCGGGGGCAGCCCGTGCCAGGACTCAGCGTGGCCGGATTGCGTGCTGGTTTGACCGGTGCGCGTTCCGGCCTTTTTATGGAACAAATACGAATCATTCAAGAGATGCGAGATGCAGACAGAAAATCTGGAAGGACAGGAGTCCATATTCGGCCGAGATTCGGGATCTGGGAAAATGTCGTCGGTGCTCTCTCAAGTGGACGGGACGCTGAAACGGGTCAAAAAAAGCCTGGGGCGGATTTTCAAAAGGTCCTCGAAGCGTTCCTCCAAGTTGAAGAACCATACCTTCATGTTGTTAGACCTGAGACCGGGCGCTGGGAATATGCTGGGGGCATATTGGGAATACGATCCTCCGTGGCTTGGATCGTTTGGGACGCTCAACACTTCGGAGTGCCCCAAAGACGCCGTCGAGTGTTCCTTGTGGCAGATTTTGCAGGCTACAGCGCCATCCCGATACTCGCTATCCCAGACAGCGTGCCTGGGTATCCTGCGCCGCGCAGCCTGCCGCGGCAAATCGCTGCCACCCTTATTGGAAGCAGCTTTGCGTATGCAGGCAGGGCTTGACCCACCTGCGCCCATATCCGGCGAAGCGAAAGCTTATCATATCAACCAACGCAGTGAAGGCATTGACTTAGACGGTGTGTCCGGCGCATTGATGGCGACGCAGAACCTTCAAATGCAGACCTTTATTGCCGGTTTTTCTGCTGGAGCTGGCGCGAGCGCCGGAACCATTGGATATCAGGAGGACGTAGCGTCCACGTTGAAAGGCAGCCCCAGCGGAAACTGTATGCCCAGCATCCTCTGTATCAATGATCAGGGTGGGCAGATCATGGAGTGCAGCGAAAATGTCACTGGGACACTGCGAGCACAGGAGCATGGACATCAGCCTTTAGTGCTGCGTCCGGGAAAGCCTTTACTGTATGAAAACTATGGAATAGACAGCCGCTATACAGGCCCCCATAAGCAGAGCGTCACGGCGGAGGCCAACCTGCGGGATATGGCGGAGCTGCTGGCGAAGCAGCGGCAGGAAAAGGAGCCGCTCATCCACTGCGGCGTGTATCTGGACATTGCCGCCGCGGATACGGAAAAGCTGCGCGCGGCGCGGGACACCGTATCCGCCCAACTGGTGCGCTCCCGCATGGGCACCGATCCGCTGCTCCTGCGTCAACGGGAGGGCTTTCTCGCCGCCAACCCCGCGGGCGGCAGCCAGCTTGCTAATTTTGCAGAACGTGTCCTGCCTGCCAGAAGCGTTGCCAATCTGTACCCCATGAACTATTCCGGCAAAACCGATCCCAAGGGCTTCTTCATTGGCCGTGACCGCTTCGGCTCCAACATCATTGTTGACTTCGACCGCCGTGCCGCCGACAAGACCAACGCCAGCGCCCTCATCCTCGGCAACACCGGACAGGGCAAAAGTTATCTTCTGAAACTCCTGCTCTGCAATGTGCGGGAGGCGGGCAAAAGCGTGATCTCTCTGGACTCGGAACACGAGATGGAGGATGAGTGCCGCGCCTTGGACGGCTGCTTTTTGGACTACTTAAGCGGGCAGTACCGCATCAACCTGCTGGAGCCGCGCTGCTGGGACGATGGCAGCGGGCCGGAAGACCCGGACGCGCCGGACGCTTTCCGGGGGACGCTGCTCTCCCAGCACATCTCCTTTCTGCGGGACGTGTTCCGCGTCTACAAGGGCTTTGACACACCCCACATTGACACGCTGGAGCTAATGGTGGAGAGCCTGTATAAAAAGTGGAACATCACCGACCGCACGGACTTTGCGTCGATGCGGCCAGAGGATTACCCAATCCTCTCTGACCTCTACAACGCCATTCAGGAAAGCTATGACCACTACGATGGTGCAGACAGCCTCTATCCGCGGGAGATGCTGCGGGATCTGCTGCTGGGGCTCCATTCCATGTGCCGCGGTACGGATGCCCGTTTCTTCAATGGGCATACCAATATTGACCGCTCCAAATTCCTCGTTTTCTGCGTCAAGGGGCTGGATAACATGGCGGAAAATCTACGGAACACGTTGCTGTTCAGTCTGCTGTCCTATATGTCGGATCAGCTTCTGACGCTGGGCAATTCCGTGGCAGCCATTGACGAGCTGTACCTGTGGCTGTCCGATCCCACCGTCATCACCTACATCCGCAACGCGCTTAAAAGAGTACGAAAAAAGGAATCCGCCCTGTTCCTCGCCAGCCAGAATCTGGAGGACTTCACCCAGCCGGGAATACGGGAGCTGACACGCCCCCTCTTTTCCATCCCCGTCCATCAATTTATCTTTAACGGCGGCAATGTGGATAAGAAATTCTTCATGGATAACCTCCAGCTGGAGGAGTCCGAATATGCCCTGATTCGGGACCCGCAGCGCGGCTCCTGTCTCTACAAGTGCGGCAATGAACGCTATCTCTTGCAGGTGCGGGCCCCGGAGTACAAGCAGGCCCTCTTCGGAACGGCAGGTGGACGGTAATGGCGGTACCCGTCACGGCACTGGCGAAGCTCACCGCTGCCGCTCTCTCGGATGAGGACACCCGGCGAAAGCTGGGCTGGATCGTGGCGGCGCTCTGTTCACCGTTGATCCTGACGCTGGCGCTGATCTGCTCTCTGCTCTCCGGCAGCGCGGAGCATAACAACTCCGCTGTTCTGCTCTGCTTCAACGGCGGAACGATCCCAGACAAAACGCCTGCGGAATATGTTGCCTACATTGAAGATATGCGCCGCAGCTTCACGCTGCTGGACGATGCCATCGCCGCCGTCAATGACATGACGGAGAACAGCGACAGCCTTGACGGTATCCGCGTCAAGGCTGTTTTCTATGCCATTTTCTTTGGAGAGGACACCCCCAGCCGCCGAGCGCACCGACAGTTCGTGGACTGCTTTGTGACCTACGAGGAACGCACCCGCACCGTCACCGTCGAGGATGGGACGGAAACCGAGGAGAGCTACACCGTGGCGATTCCCATTGCGGATATGGCGGAGGTCTACAGCAATCTTGAAAACGTGCTTCACTTACAGCTCTCCGAGGAGCAGAAGTCCAACGCCGACAGTGTGTACAATCTGGTGCGCTATGGCGTTGCCGGAGGTTCAGAGGGCTGGATACCAGGCGTGGATGTGCCGTACATTGGCGCGGATGGTTTCTGCTCGCCAATCGGCTCGGGCTGGGAAAGCCGCGTCACCTCTGAATTCGGCAACCGCATCGATCCCATCACCGGGAAGCGCAAGGGGCACACCGGCATGGACTTGGCTGTTCCCACCGGCACGCCCATCCGCGCCGCGCTGCCGGGGACGGTGACGGTCTCCAAGTACAACGTCGGAGGCTACGGCTACTACGTGTGCATCGACCATGGCAATGGCCTTGCCACGTTGTACGGTCACTGCTCCAAGCTGCTGGCAAAAGTGGGACAGACGGTGGAGGCGGGAGACATCATCGCCCTCTCCGGCAGCACCGGGCGCTCCACCGGTCCGCACCTCCACTTCGAGGTGCGCGTCAACGGGGAACGAACGAATCCGAGGGCGTATCTGCCGAAAGGCTGAAAGGAAAAATTGATTATGAATACTGTAATAAAACCGATCACGCCGGAGCGTGAGCAGGAGCTGGTTGCGAAGCTCGTGGATTTTCTCAGCAGCCGCTATGACGCTGGGAATCTCTATGACATCCTGCGTCACGGGCTCGGCATGGATCACGGCGATATGGAGGCGCTGGGCTTCCAGCTCCGCGACTACTACGAGGAGGTCGAATAATATGGCATATGAGAAAGTCCCCAGACCGTCTACGGTCTATCATTTAACACAAAAAGGCAATCTTGACAGCATTCTGGACGATGGCATGATCCGCCGCTTCGGGGATACCGAGTGTTGGTTCTGCGAAACCCTGCCCAAGATGAAATCGTACATGGAGCAGACTGTGATGTGTGAGGGCAAACCCTACTATGCCGTGGGCGGTCAGCTTTGTCGCTATCCGAAGTTCGTGCCGGAGGACTATGTCCTTCTCAAGCTCACTCCCTGTGGCTATGAAGATAAGTGGTACCGATGGGAGCAGGAGATGCCGCCCGGAAGCCCCAAGGCACTCATCCGTGCCGCGAGGGAGTTTTCCGCTCTGAAAATTGGCTACCGCGGTGATGTGGCGTTCCGCAGCGCGGAGGTCATCGATGTGGCACTGTTTCTTACGGATGGGATCGTGCAGGGAAATCCGGTGCAAACCACATCGGAACTGCGGGAGCTCCTGTTTGAACACGTCGAGCGCGAGCAGAGGGAATACACAGATTCTCTCTACCGCATGACGCAGGGACAGCTCATCGCCAACGCCGGAGAGATCGAGGCGAATCGTTTTTGCTATAATGCCTTGCTGACCATGCGTTTAGACCGTGAACAGTTGAAAGTGCTGGCGGCTATGGATGACCCGCTGGAGGCAGTACGCAGCGCATGGGTCTCAACGCAGGAGATGAGACAGGAAGAAGAATTCTCTCATACGCTGTTTGAAATCTGTGAGCAGACGGTGCAAGAACAGACGATGCAGATGAAATAGGAACGGAGGAATATGCCGACTATGAAAAAAGAAAATGTCACGATCACATTCGAGAGTGAGCAGCTTGCCGCTCTCGAATTTTCGCTCAAAAAAAGGAACACCAGCGTGCAGGCGCAGCTGGAGGAACTGCTCAAATGTCTCTATGAATCCGAGGTGCCGGAGCCGGTGCGGGAATATCTCGCCAGCCGCGCGGTGCCCGCTGCCCGTCCCCGCCGTCCGGCAAGACCGGTGAAGCCGCAGCCGCGGGAGGAGCCTACCTCTGTGTTGGCGTCACCTGACGCTCCTGAAAAGGCTGGTGGTTGAGATGGCACGGCAGGAAAAAATCGTGCTGTGGATCGACCGGCGCTGGTTGACCGCTATCGAAAAGCGCCTCAACGGTCAGACGCTGCAGGAGCACATGGAAGATGTGCTGGATGAGCTTTGCAATCAACTGCCGGAGCGGGAGTACAAACGCATCAGTGCCGAGATCTACGCGGAGGATGCCGCGCGGCGCACGGAGGAAGAAGCAGCCCGCACCTACGCTGCCTACCATGTGACCGAGTGTGGACAGGAGTGGTACTTCAAGACCTCCCCTGGCGTGGAGCTGCTGGATGCCGCGGAAAAGCTGCGTGGCTATGTCACCGCAGAGAAAGGCACTGTACCGGATCTGTTCATCAAAATGTTTGCGGACGGCCGCCCCATCACAGCGCAGGAGTACAACGCGCTCACTGCCCTTCGCATGGAAAACACCGGCAAAGTGCGCGGCGTGTTCGATGTGAACTTTGACAAGCGGGAGTTCTCCGCCGTACATGTCATGGATGGCTGGCAGACCTGGGCGATGCGGGATGTGTCAGCGGCGGTGTACCATGCCACACGGTCGCAATTCGCGTCGAGCGATGATAAGTGGCGCAAGCTGCTGGATCATCTGAGCGGTAAAGAGATCACCTCGGCGGGACATCTTTCCGCGCGAAATTTCTCTTTTGGTGATGAGATCATCGAGTCGGACGGCAAGCTCAATTTTTATGTACAGGCGGAGTTCGATGTAGATGCTGCCTTCGGTACATTCGTCCTGACCGATGAAAATGATGATTGGCTCAATGTCTACGCCAACTACGATATCGCACAGGGCAAGCCCTGTGACACGCTGGAGCTGACGCTCTGCAAGGGCGACGGTTCCGAGGAAAGCTGGAGCTATCCGCTCAACGCAGCCGAGCAGGATGTCCTGCTGCGCAAGATGGAGGAATACTGTCAACAGCAGACCGGCATGAGTCTCCACGACTACGCGCAGCAATTCCGCGAGGAACCGGAACAGCAGCAGGGGCCGGTGATGAAGCTGTAGGTACAAACGCAGGCACAGCAAGGCTGAAGCACTCACGGCTGCGGAAACAACAGCGTCCAGGCTGCGCGTGCCTGCGGGCCCGCGGCGCCGCCGAACTGCGCCAACCCGCTCTTGGCGGGCAGCCGCAGTTTGGCGGCTGTTATTCTGCTCCCGCGGTTTTTCTCCGTCCCGAATTTGAAAGCGTTTTGCGCAGATTTTTGTGCTTTCAAATGTGCCGCGCAGGGCGGCTCCCCGTTTCCCCGCACCGTTCGCCCTGTGTGCCGCTGTGTGCGCGTTTAAGGGCTGGGGTGGAGTGTGTACCCGCCAAAGCCCATTGAAGCGAGTGTTGCGGCGTTTGTGGGCGATGTGCGAAAAAATCGTGTGGATACGGCTTCGACGATGGAGAAATGAGCCTTTGGGGAGGGTGTTTTTCCTCCTGACCATGCCCTGTTTCGGAGGCTTTTGCCCCTTATTTACCCGTTCGATAAAAGCACAAGATAAAGAGAGGTGCCCGTGCGCGGGCCCCTCTCAGCCACAAAGCCCCGCAGTGCGGGGCTTTTTTGAAGGTTCGGCAAGGTGCACCTTTGGAGCGCATTTGCAAGGCTTGGGTGAACCTTGCCGGAGAAAACGCAGGCGCAGCAAGGGATTGCGCCTTTTGAGAAAGGAGAGGCGTACAGATGAGTGAAATAACAGAAAAACGAATCGAGCGAACCGTTGTCTGGCTGGATGCAGGGCTCGTTCCACGCATGGACGGATGGCTGAAGGCTGACAACTGCAAAAACCGCAGTGAGTTTATCAACAAAGCCCTGCGCTTCTACATGGGATATCTCGGCACGGAGGACAACACCGCCTACCTCTCCCAAGCCATCCTCACCGCCATTCAGGGTACGCTGGATCTTAACAACCACCGAC
>ENA-OWPP01000471-OWPP01000471.1-human-gut-metagenome-genome-assembly--contig:-NODE-471-length-46447-cov-16.029897_pt1 | contig 46447 bp, 40 predicted proteins | sample MGYA00248265_ERZ651848 | MGnify/ENA primary metagenome ERZ651848 (study PRJEB26924, sample SAMEA4378233) | human gut metagenome | biome: human gut; feature: human-associated habitat; material: faeces...
CGACACGGCTTGCTCGTGAAAATCAAACAGTAGCCGTAGAACATCTGAACATCAAGGGGATGCTGCGGAATCACAGACTCGCGAAGTCCATTTCCGATGCAAGCTGGAGCGAGTTCTTCCGCCAACTCACATACAAGACGGAACTGCACGGGGGCGAATTGCTCAAGGTCGATACATTCTACCCGTCGAGTCAAACATGCTCTGTTTGTGGCTATCAGAACCCACTGACCAAAGATTTGAGTGTCCGCGAATGGGATTGCCCAGCGTGCGGAACCCATCACGACAGAGATGTGAACGCCGCAAAGAACATCCTGCGCAAGGCTTTGGAAGACAAATCCAAAGTTGCATGAACGGAAATAAAACATACCGTGGGGCACACGGGAATTCACGCTTGGGGAGATCGTGTAAGACGCCAATTCCTCGGAGGCGGCGCAGTGGTCGTCGAACCAAGAATCCCCTGCTTTTAAGCATGGGGAGTGTCAAAAGCGAATTTTTCTTGGACGTCAATCTGGGGTGGGGTGTACAATAGGAATAGAGCATCAATTCTATCAGGAGGGCATGTCATGTTTTTTTCTTCCATCTATGCAAAGCAGCAGAGCGTCGCGCTGCCGGCGGCCATCGAGAAGGCGCTGGATTTCCTGAAGGCGCATGACTTCACGAAGATGGAGTCGGGGCGCTATGAGATTCAGGGCGATGATATCTTTGCGCAGGTCTTTGATGCAGAGACGAAGCCGGCCGAGGAGCAGCGCCCCGAAGCCCATGAGAAGTACGCGGACGTCCAGTTCCTCGCCTCGGGCAGGGAGCGCCTCGGCTTCACGCCGGACACGGGTAGCTATGAGGTCGATGAGCGCTTCGACGACCGCGACCTGATCTTCTACAAGAAGGTGGAGAACGAGTGCTTCATCGAAGCGCGCCCGGGCTGTTACAGCGTCTTCTTTCCCGAAGACATCCATCGTCCGGCCTGTGCATCGGGTCAGCCCATGACCGTGCGCAAGGTTGTCGTCAAAATCAGCGTGAAGCTGCTCTGAGACACGGAAAGACGATGCATGAAAAAAGGTGATTGACCGTCGGTCAATCACCTTTTTGATTTATCACAGTGTATTCAGTTGGAGAACTTATGCTTCGACTTCTTCCGCTTTGACATCTGTAGCATGGTCAGCGGCGAAGACGTCTTTGCGCTGGCCGTTGAGCTTGTACTGGATGGTCAGGACGAGCAGGCCAGAGACGAGCATGGCGGCGCCCATGATGAAGTAGCCAGCGGCGAAGGAGCCCGTGTTGACTTTGACCCAAGCCATCATGTTCGGGCCGACCCAGCCGCCGAGGTTGCCGCAGGAGTTGATAAGGGCAACGGAACCAGCTGCTGCAGGACCCGTGAGGAAAGTCGTCGGGATTGTCCACCAGACACCCATGGCGGCATGGATGCCGATAGCGGAGAGGCAGACGAGCGCGAGGGCGACGGGCAGGCTCTGTGCGAACGGGGAGAGACCGAGGCCGATGGCGCCGACGAAGAGCGTGCAGGCGACGTGCCAGACTTTATCACCGGTCTTCGTGGCCGTCTTGCTGATGACGAGCTGGACGAGCAGTGCGGCCGTCATCGGGATGGCGATAGCGCCGCCGAGAAGTGAGGTCGAGAGGCCGGAGAGCTCTTTGAGCACGGTCGGCATCCAGAAGTAGAAGCCCCAGAAACCGACGACCCAGAGGAAGTAGATGAGGCAGAGCTTGAGGACTTTCGGATCATGGAAGGCCTGGAGAACCGTGTATTTCTTGCGGGACTGCATGGCAGCCTGCTCTTTGTTGAAGTTGTCCGTCAGGTACTGCTTTTCAGCATCCGTGAGCCAGCTGACCTGGTCCGGACGATCCTTGACGCAGAAGAAGAAGAATACGGCGAAGGCGAGAGCCGGGACAGCTTCGAGGATGAAGAGTTCCTGCCAGCCGTGCATGCCGAAGAAGGAGCTGTCGAGCAGGACGCCGGCGAGCGGCGCGCCGATGATGTTCGAGAGCAGCAGAGACGTCAGCATGAGGCTCGTGGCGCGGGAGCGCTCACCGGCAGTGAACCAGCGCGGGAAGAGCACGGAGTAGATGACCGGGTAAAGGCTGGCTTCCGAGGCACCCAGGAGGAAGCGGCAGAGGAAGAACTGGAACTCGGTTGTGACGAACGCCATGAAGATGCAGACGAGGCCCCAGGTGAACATGATGCGCGCGATCCACTTCGTCGCGGAGAAGTGGGAGGCGACGAGCGAGCCCGGAATCTCGAAGATCAGGTAGCCGACGAAGAAGATGCCGGCGCCCATGCCGAAGACTTCCGGCGTGATCCACGGCAGGTCGGCCGTCATCGTGAGCTTGGCATAGGCAAGGTTGACGCGGTCAATGCAGGCGATGATCGAGACGAGGAAGACCGGCAGGACGATGCGCCAGTCGCGTACTCGTTTGAGACGGGCAAGATCGACGTTTGCTACTTGTTCCATAATGATACCTCCAGGATGTAATGAGATGAATGAAAGCAGTCACAGGGTTGACTTATTGAAAATAAAAAATCCGTCCCTTTGAAAGGGACGGATTGGATTTCCGCGTTACCACCCAAGTTCCGTGCAAAAGCACGACGCTCTGACGTACTCAGGCATTCGTAAGGTTCACGACGTACCATCATACGCGGCTCCTGTAACGGGGAGCATCCGTGGCCGCTTACTTTGGGTTCAGCGCCATGCCTCGAGGATGATTTTCGACTCCCTGCTCATCACCGGCTTTCACCATACCCGGCTCGCTATGCATCAGCAACGGAAGTGTACTCTTTCCTGTCTTCAGCTGTGTTCGTTATGTGAACTGTTGTTTTGTTTACGGGTACTATCATAGCGCTCACGTGTAATGTTGTCAATAACTTTCTCGAAAAAAGTTGCAGATTTTTTGCGGCCGTTGACGGATTTTGGCGCAGCGTGAAATTATTTGCCTGAAAAGTTCGGTTTTTTCGTGCTGGGAGAGGATTTTGAGCCGGTTTTATAGTATAATAATACAGAGCAGAAAGGAACGATGGAAATGATATTTGAACGGGAAGCCGTCATCCACGACGAAGGCGGCATCCATGCGCGCGTCGCGGCGATGATCGTGCAGCGCGCGCAGGAGCTCTGCGAGCGCTACGACTGCCACCTCTACATCCGCAGCGAGCGCAGTGAGCGCTGTGAGATGCACAGCCTCATGAAGCTCGTGGCCCTCAAGGTCGCACAGGGCGATTCGGTCTTCGTGTCATCGGAGGGGGACAACGGGCGGCAGGCCGTCATCGAGATGGTGCGCTTCCTCGAGAGCGACTTCATCATGAACGAAGCCTCGGAGATCCACGGGGTCGACAAGCTGCTGCACGAGAATGCCCTGATGCAGGAGCGTCTGCAGATGATCCTCGAGTCGGTGCAGGACGGCATCTGCGTCGTCGACCGCAGCGGCGAGGTCACCTATGTCAATCCATCGTATCTGCGCATCGTCCACAAGACGCCGGAGATGGTCGTCGGCCAGAACGTCTTCGAGAAGGCTGCCGACGGCAACCGCTGCGCCGTGCTGCGCTCGGGCATCGCGCGCATCGGCAGCATCCGCCACAAGAAGGATGGCACGACGATCGTCGCCAATGTCAACCCGATCTTCGTCGACGGCGAGATTGCCGGTGTCGTGTCGGTCATCAAGGACATCACAGAGATCCAGACGTTGATGGAGCGCCTCTCGCAGGTCTCGGCCAAGGCCGAGTACCTCGAGCAGGAGCTCCTGCGCACAAAGAAGACGGCACAGGCTTTTGCCAACTACATCGGCAAGAGCGGCAAAGTCGTCGACGTGCTGGCGCTCGCCTCGAAGGCGGCCGACTCTTCGGCCAACGTCCTGATCCGCGGCGAGAGCGGCACGGGCAAGGAGGTCATCGCGGAGGGCATCCACTACGCGAGCGGCCGGCGCCGCGGCCCGTTCATCCGCGTCAACTGCGGTGCCATCCCCGGTGCCCTGCTCGAATCGGAGCTCTTCGGCCACGAGAAGGGCGCCTTCACGGGTGCGGTGCGGCGCAAGCTCGGCAAGTTCGAGCTCGCCAACCACGGCACGATCTTCCTCGACGAGATCGGGGAGCTCGACAAGAACCTGCAGGTCAAGCTCTTGCGCGTCCTGCAGCAGAAGGAGTTCGACCGCGTCGGTGGCGAGGAGACGATACACGTCGATGTGCGCATCATCGCGGCGACGAACCGCGACCTCGAGGCGATGGTCCGCGAGGGCACGTTCCGCGATGACCTCTACTACAGACTCAACGTCATCCCGATCATCCTGCCGCCGCTGCGCGACCGCCCCGATGACATCCCGCTGCTCGTCGAGCACTTCATCGAGAAAATCAGCAAGGAGAACAAGAAGGATGTGCGAGGCATCACGCCGGACGCCATGCAGATGTTCATGCATTACCGCTGGCCCGGCAACGTCCGCGAACTCGAGAATGTCATCGAGCGCGTGATCACGCTGATGGACACCGACCTCATCACGGCGGCCGTGCTGCCTTCTTATATAAAAGGCGATATCGCCGGACGCGAGGTGCAGAGCCTCGCGGACGACACGGTCCTGCCGTGGGAGGAGTACGAGAAGCAGATCATCGCCAATGCCCTGCGCCAGGGCACGAGCTTCAACGGCGCCGCAAAACTCTTGCGCATCAGCCACAAGACCGTGGCGGCCAAGGCGCGCAAGTATGGCTTGGTATAATTTACCAATACTTGGTAAGAATTACCAATGATAGGCGCGATTTTGGTAAATTTTACCAAGATTAGGAGCAGATAAAGCCGGATGACGGCGGAACAATCCAAAAACAAATGAGGGTATGGTCCCAGAAGCCTTGTATACAGGGACTTCGGGTCAAAATAAAAAATTCCTGTACGCTGGAGGAAAGTTGGCACGTATCTTGCATTACTAATAAGTGCTGATTATGTTCCTGTAACGACAGGGAAAGTAAGATTAATGGTTTTTAGATTGGAGAGGTTCAAATGACTCAGGAAACGATTACGATTGAAAACAAGACTGGTATCCACGCTCGCCCAGCTTCCATCTTCGTTCAGACGGCTACGAAGTTCAAGTCCAAGATCCAGCTGCAGGCTAAGGGCAAGACGATCGATGCTAAGAGCATCCTCATGATCATGAGCATGGGCCTCGTCAAGGGCACGGAAGTCACGATCATCGCTGATGGCCCGGATGAAGCAGAGGCAGTCAAGGCTCTGAAGGATCTCATCGAGTCCAAGTTCGGCGAGGAATAATTCCGGATTCGAGCGTAAGAATCGAACAGAAGAGGCAAGTGACCTTCCTCCGGCTCCGGCGGGAGGGAGGTCATTTGCATATGTGCAGGGAAATGCACGCGAATGCAGGGAATTTTTCAGGGGGAAAGCAAAATGGCAGAAATCATTCGTGGTAAAGGCGTCATCTCCGGTATCGCCATGGGCAAGATCATGCTCGCGGGCCAGAATCTCGACGGCTATCTCGTCAACTACGAGCCGGAAGACAAAGAGACGGAGAAGAAGAAGGCACAGGATGCGCTGACGGCTGTCGCCGAGATCCTGCGCGAGAGCATCGAGAAGCTCAAGAGCAAGGACATGAAGGAGCAGGCCGCCATCATGGAAGCACATCGCATGATGGTACAGGACCCGATGATGGCCGACAACATCATGGCCAAGATTGAGGAACTCGGCAATGCGCCGCAGGCTGTCCTCAAGGCTGCTGAAGAGCAGGCTGTCATGTTCGAGCAGATGGAAGACGAGTACTTCGCTGCCCGCGCCGTCGACCTCCGCGATGTCGGCAAGCGCGTTGCCAAGTACATCCTCGGCGTCAAGGAGCCGGAAATCGGCGACGAGAAGGTCATCCTCTGCGGCCGCGAGATCGAGCCGTCGGTCATCGCTGGCATGGAGACGGAGAAGATCGCCGGCGTCCTGCTCGGCTCGGGCAGCACGACGGCCCATGCTGTTATCATCGCGAAGGCACGCGCGATCCCGACGATCGTCGGCCTCAACAAGGAAGACCGCATCGACCGCATCGCAGATGGCGACCATGTCATCATGGATGGCGAGCGCGGCGAGATCGTCATCAACCCGGCACCGGAGGACATCGCGAGCTACGACGAGAAGATCAAGAAGCAGAAGGAACTCGCTGCTCACTACGCAGCACTCAAGGACCTGCCGGCCGTCACGACGGATGGCGTCAAGGTCGACCTCATGGCCAACATCGGCACGCATATGGACGTCGACAACGCGCTGAACTACGGTGCAGAGGGCGTCGGCCTGTTCCGCTCCGAGTTCGTCTTCATGGGCCGTCAGGAGATCCCGACGGAGGAAGATCAGTTCAAGGCCTATAAAGAGGCCATCGAGAAGTGCAAGGGCAAGCTCTGCGTCATCCGCACGATGGACATCGGCGGCGACAAGCCGCTGCCGTACCTCAACATCCCGGAGGAGGAGAACCCGTTCCTCGGCTATCGCGCCGTCCGCATCAGCCTTCAGCGCCGCGACCTCTTCCTGCCGCAGCTCAAGGCCATCCTGCGCGCTGGCGTTTACGGCAAGGCAGCCATCATGATCCCGATGATCATCAACGTGGCCGAGTTCAAGAAGGTCAAGGAGTTCATCGAGGAAGCAAAACTCGAGCTCGCGCATGAGGGCAAGGCATACTCCGATGATGTCCAGGTCGGCATCATGGTCGAGACGCCAGCAGTTGCCATCATGACGCCGGTACTCGCCAAGTACGTCGACTTCTTCTCCATCGGCACGAACGACCTCGTTCAGTACACGCTGGCAGTCGACCGCGGCAACGCGAATATCTCCTATCTCTACAACCACTTCAACCCGGCTGTGCTGCGCCTCGTCCAGCGCACAATCTCGAGCGCTCGTGAGAACGGCATCTGGGCCGGCATGTGCGGCGAGATGGCCTCGGATCCGAACGCAGCCGTCCTGCTCATGGCCATGGGCATCAGCGAGCTCTCGATGAGCGCACCGTCGATCCCGCGCGTCAAAGAGAAGATCCGCTCCATCAGCTCCGTCAAGGCCAAGGAAATCCTGGCTGACGTCATGGCGATGGAAGACGGCGACGAGATCCGCAACTATCTCCAGAAGATTCTCGGCTGATCCACTTGAAGCAGCCGTCGCGCAAGGCAAGGGCCTCCCAAGCGGGAGGCCCTTGTATTGTCTCGGTGTTGTTCGTGGCTGGACAAAAAGGATGCTGTAGAGTAAACTGGAATAGACCATCAAAAAAGACTTGTATCCCTGTAAAGGGAACCCGCAAGGGGAAATAGGAGGGGTAATTTTTGGAAAAAAGAGGAAGTTTCTCGACGCGCCTGGGCTTTATCTTGGTCTCGGCGGGCTGCGCCATCGGACTCGGCAATGTCTGGCGCTTCCCGTACATCACGGGCCAGTATGGCGGCGCTTCGTTCGTACTCATCTATCTCGTGTTCCTGGCAATCCTCGGCTTGCCTATCATGGTTGCCGAGTTTGCTGTTGGACGTGCGAGCGTTCGCAGCGCGGCCATGTCGTTCGACGTGCTCGAGCCGAAGGGGACGAAGTGGCATCTCTACAAATACGGTGCCATCGCAGGCAATCTGCTGCTCATGATGTTCTACACGACCGTCTCGGGCTGGATGTTATACTACATCTACAAGATGGCGACGGGCGCCTTTGACGGGCTCGACGCTGAGGCAGTCGGCGGCGTCTTCAGCGGGCTGCTCGCCGACCCCGTGACGATGGCGGGCTGCATGATCCTCGTCGTCTTGCTCTGCGGCGGCGTCTGCTACCTCGGCGTCGAGGCCGGCGTCGAGCGCATCACGAAGTGGATGATGGTCGCTCTGATGCTGCTGATGATCGTGCTGGCCGTCAACTCCATCCTGCTGCCGAACAGCGAGATCGGCCTCAAGTACTACCTCTATCCGGACTTCAGCAAGGTCACGGAGTACGGCGTGCAGGAAGTTGTCTTCGCCGCGATGGGGCAGGCATTCTTCACGCTGAGCCTCGGCATCGGCGCGCTCGCCATCTTCGGCAGCTACATCGGTAAGTCGAAGCGCCTGACGGGCGAGGCCATCTGGGTCATCGTGCTCGACACGTTCGTCGCCATCATGGCAGGTCTCATTATCTTCCCGGCCTGCTTCAGCTACGGCGTCAACCCGGGCAGCGGCCCGAACCTGCTGTTCGTCACGCTGCCGAACGTCTTCAACCACATGCCGCTCGGCCACTTCTGGGGTGCGATGTTCTTCCTGTTCATGGCGTTCGCCTCGATGTCGACGGTCATCGCCGTGTTCGAGAACCTCATCTGCTGCTTCCTCGAGCTCCTGCGCAAGGACCGCAAGGTCATCATCCGTTGGGGCATGCTCGTCATCATCCTGCTCTCGATGCCCTGCGTCCTGGGCTTCAACGTCTGGAGCGGCTTCACGCCGTTCGGCCCGGGCTCGAATGTCCTGAGCCTCGAGGACTTCATCGTCAGCAACAACCTGCTGCCGCTCGGCAGCCTCGTCTACCTGGCCTTCTGCACGAGTCGCTACGGCTGGGGCTGGAACAACTTCATCAAGGAAGCCGACACCGGCAAGGGCACGGCCTTCCCGAAGTGGATCCGCTTCTACGCGACCTGGATCCTGCCGCTGATCGTCCTCTACATCTTCGCAGCGGGTTACTACGCGATGTTCTTCAAATAAGGGATGTAAGCGGCATGACATTTTGGTGTGAACCTGTGAGAACGGAAAGGGATGGGATGATGCGAAAGAAAACGGGGCGCTTTGCGCTCGTACTGCTCGCCGTGCTGATGCTGTCGGCTGCACTTGTCATGGCGGGCTGCGGCAAGGTGCAGAGCGATGGGACGGGCAGTCCGGCCAAGCAGCAGACGCTCGACGACAAGGTTAATGCGATCGTCGACTCGATGACGACGACGGAGAAGGTCGGCCAGATGGTCATGATCGGTGTCCAAGGGACAGCAGTCACGGATGACAGCCTCTACATGCTGCATCAGTACCACATGGGCGGCGTCATCCTGTTCGACCGCAACATGGAGTCGGCCGACCAGACGAAGAAGCTCATCGCGGACCTTCAGGCGCAGGCCGACCAGAAGGTGCCGCTCTTTATCGGCGTCGATGAGGAGGGCGGTCAGGTCGTGCGCGGCAAGTCCTTCCTGACGCCGCCGCCGTCGGAGCAGGAAATCGGCAGGAGCGGCGAGGTCACGCGCGCGGAGGAGTCGGCCCGCCAGACGGCGGAGAAGCTCAAGAAGCTCGGCTTCAACGTCAACTTCGCACCGGTCGCCGATGTCGGCGACTACGCGCGCTCGTTTGGCCCCGACCCCGAGCAGACGGCGAAGTTCGTCGCGGCGGCCGCACAGGGCTACGAGCAGGAGCACGTCATGTACGCGCTCAAGCACTTCCCGGGCATCGGCCGCGGCACGGTCGACTCGCATGAGGATATCTCCTCCATCACGGCCACGAAGGACGAGCTCATGAAGCGCGACCTCGTGCCTTTTAAGAAGGTCATCGACGAGCGCCAACCCGAGGACTACTTCATCCTCGTCTCGCATCTGCGCTATCCGGCACTCGATGCGGAGAACCCCGCGAGCCTCTCGAAGGCAATCCAGACGGATTTCCTGCGCGGCGAGCTTGGCTACCGCGGTCTCATCATCACGGATGACGTGGAGATGGGTGCACTCGCGAAGCATTACAGCTTCCGCGAACTCGGCGTCAAGGCCGTCGAGGCGGGCAGCGACATCGTGCTCGTCTGCCACGAGTACCCGCATGAGACAGACGTCTACCTCGGGCTGCTCGACGCCGTTCAGGACGGCACGATTCCGATGGAGCGCATCAACGAATCCGTGCGCCGCATCGTCAAGGCAAAGCTCGTGCATGCGCAGTCCTGAGATACAAGCATAGATGATAGCAACAAAAAAGACGCTCTGGCATTAAAGGTCAAAGCGTCTTTTTCGTGTCTATTCGTTTGTGCTGGTCAGCTGCGCTGCACGGCGGCGAACTCGATCTCGGGCACGTGGTCGATGAGGTTCATCTCGTGGGCGAGCTTGTAGAACGTCCTGAGCCCGTCGAGGTACTCGTCGGTGAGGTCCCAGCGGATGATGGGGCCGAGGTATTCCTCGAGCTGCTCGTAGGTGAAGGCAGGCTTCTGCGGCAGGATCTCGCGGATGGCGGCATCCTTGTGCAGCGCTGCTGTCAGGAAGGCATGGTGGATGCGCTCGTAGACGAGCTGCAGCGCCTCTGGCCGGCGCTCGGCGAAGCGGCGGCTTGCGACCCAGAGCGCGTAGACCATCTTCTTGCCCGTCATCTTCTTCCACTCGAGGCCGAGGTCGTAGTAGTAGAAGCCCTCGCGCGGATGGTGGTAGAGCCAGAGTGCATCGTCGCCTATGAGCAGCGAGGCCGTCGCGTCTTCTGGGATCGGGTCTTCCGGCGTGATGTGGCGTACGTAGTAGTTCGGGATGGCGCCGTAGGCCAGCCGCAGGATGATCTTCAAGAGGCAGTGCGACGTCGCCGACTTGGCCGTCAGGATGATCTTGTCGTCCTTCAGCGACTCGATCGGCTTGCGCGAAGCGAGCAGGATGCTCTCGACATCGCCGTCTGTCGAGACGCAGACATCCGGCAGTACGACGAGCTCCTCGCTGTGGCGGGCGTATATGATGGATGAGACATTGCTGACGTCGAGGCGGTGGTTGATGATGTCGCTGTTGAGCTCCGCCGGGACGCCGCGCGCAATCTGGAGCCCGTCCGCTGCGCCGTGCGCATAGCTCCAGGTCAATGGCAGGACATTCAGGAAATTGATGTGTCCGACCTTTGGACAGGTCATAAAAATCCCCCTTTTTCTGTGCTTAGTCTCTCTCATTATACACGCTGGCTTCCAGAAAATATATGATTTTCGTATGTATACGGTATTTTTCCGACACGGGAGAAAGCGCAAGATGTCTTTCTTGAACACGATGATACAATATGCTACAATTATCATAGCCATAGTTGATGAAATCAACTGGACAATCTGCTAGTATGTGTCTGCCCGGGGGATAGGGCAGTTTTTGGAGTTTTTGGGAGGAATGCTGCATGGATGAATATATCAATATAGGACGCTGGTTCTCGGTGCTGCACCGCCGCTCGCAGATCTTCGTCGTCGAGGCGTGCGAGAAGCTGCATCTGACGTACTCGGAGTACGTCATGCTCTTGCGCATCTACGACCACGAGGGCGCGCGGCAGGATGAGCTCGCGACGATGCTCTACCTCGACAAGGCCGTCGTGACGCGCACGATGACGATGCTCGAGAAGAAGGGGCTCGTCTACCGCGAGCAGGATGCGCGCGACAAGCGGGCCAAGCACGTCTACCTGACGGAATACGGCAAGGAGCAGCACGCCTACCTGCGCAATGTCATCCAGCGCTGGGTCGACTATCTCGTGGCCGACATGGCACCCGCGGACGTCGAGACCATCGTCAAGGGTTTTGACCATCTCGTCGACAGGGCCTGCCGCGCGGACATCCGCAAACTCGCGCGCGATATCCCGGGAGATCAGCCGCTGGGACCGGCAAAGGGGGATGACCATGCAGAATAATCGCAAAGGACTGGCGCTCATCATGGCGCTCATCATGGCGCTCGCGGCGGCTGGCTGCGGCCAGAAGGCTGCGACCGTCGAGAAGGCGCCGCTCGTCAAGACACAGCAGGCCGGCAGCGGCACGGAAGCGGATACGGGCACGTATGCCGGCACCGTGCGCGGCCGCTATGAGACAAATCTCGCCTTTCAGGTCGGCGGCCAGATCCTCTCGCGCAACGTGCAGGAGGGCAGCCGCGTGCGCGCGGGTGACACTTTGATGGTCATCAACGCGAAGGACGTCGTGCAGCAGTCGAATGCCGGCGACGCGCAGGTCGCACAGGCCCGCGCTCAGCTCGACCTCGCGCAGCGCAATCTCGCGCGCTACAGTGAGCTCTACCAAGAGGATGCCGTCGCGGCCTCGGTGCTCGACCAGTACCAGGCCAACTACGATGCGGCCTTCGCGACGTATCAGCAGGCGCTCGCCACAGCAGCGCAGGGCCACAATGCCCTCGGCTACACGAATCTGACGGCTGGCGCCGACGGCGTCATCTCAGAGATCAAGGCCGAGGAAGGTCAGGTCGTCGCGGCCGGCCAGACGGTCATGACGCTCGTGCAGACGGACGAGCTCGAGGTCGAGATCGCCGTGCCGGAGAACCGCATCGATGATGTCGCGGTCGGCACGCCGGTCAAGGTCTCGTTCTGGGCGCTCTCACAGGAGGTAAATGGCACGGTGCGCGAAGTCGCGCCGATGGCAGACAGCACCTCGCGCACCTACAAGGTGCGCGTCTCCATACCGAATCCTCCCGAGGGCATGCAGCTCGGCATGACGGCCAGCGTGGCGGTGGCGCATGAAGGCGGCAATAGCTCGACTGGCTCCGTGCTGCCGCTCTCGGCTATCTACCAGACGGGCGACGCGCCCGAGGTCTGGGTCGTCACGGATGACGACACCGTCGCCTTGAAGAGCGTCGAAGTTGAGAATTTCGGCGACAACACGGTGCTCGTGCATGGCCTCGCGCCGACGGATGTCGTCGTGACGGCCGGCGTCCACAAGCTCCGTGAAGGTCAGGCCGTGCGGACGGAGGCGGACAAATGAGGAATCTGACAGAAGTCGCCCTGAAGAACAAGGTCCTCGTCTGGTACTTCATCGTCGTGACGGCCATCGGCGGCATCTTTGCCTACAACAAGCTCGGCCGCATGGAGGACCCGCAGTTCACGATCCGCCAGATGGTCGTCTCGGCCGCCTGGCCGGGCGCGACGGCACAGGAGATGCAGGAGCAGGTCACGGACAAGCTCGAGAAGAAGCTGCAGGACACGCGCGGCCTCGACAATATAAGGAGCGAGACGCGCGACGGCCAGACCATCATCTACGTCGAGCTCTCCGACGAGGTCGAGAAGGCGAAGGTGCGCGACACCTGGAAAGATGTGCGCAACCTCTGCGAGGATGTCAAGACGGAGCTGCCAGAGGGCGTCTACGGCCCGTACTACAACGACCGCTTCGACGACGTCTACGGCTCGCTCTACGCCGTGACGGGTGATGGCTACTCCTACGAGGAGATGCGCCAGCAGGCCGAGAAGACGCGGCGCCTGCTGCTCAACATCCCGAGCGTCCAGAAGGTCGAGCTCATCGGCGAGCAGGAGGAGAAGGTCTACATCGAGATGGACCGCGCCAAGCTCTCCGAGCTCGGCATCAGCCCGCAGGTCATCTCGAATGCGCTCGCGCAGCAGAACAACATGACGCCGGCCGGCATGGTCGAGACGGATTCCGACAACGTCTACGTGCGCGCGACGGGCCAGTTCGGCGACGTCGAGGCCATCCGCCAGATGCCAATAAACGCGGGCGGCAAGGTCCTGCGTCTCGGCGACATCGCCAAGGTCGAGCGCCGCTATGAGGAGCCGGCCGCGCCGAAGATGTACTACAATGGCGAGCCGGCCATCGGCATCGCCGTCTCGATGGAAGACGGCGGCAATATCTTGAAGCTCGGCGATGACCTCAAGGGGACGATCGGCAAGATCCAGCAGGACCTGCCCCTCGGCCTTGAGATCCATCAGGTCTCCGACCAGCCGAGCGTCGTCGCGGAGTCCATCCACGACTTCGTCAAGACGCTCGTCGAGGCCATCATCATCGTGCTGGCCGTGAGCTTCCTCTCGCTCGGCTTCCGCACGGGCCTCGTTGTCGCGGGCTGTATCCCGCTCGTGCTCTGCGGCGTCTTCGTCGTCATGTACGCCGTCGGCATCGACCTGCACAAGGTCTCGCTGGGCTCGCTGATTATCGCGCTCGGCCTGCTCGTCGACGATGCGATCATCGCCGTCGAGATGATGAGCGTCAAGCTCGAGATGGGCAACAGCCGCTTCGACGCGGCCTGCTACGCCTTCCGCGCGACGGCCAAGCCGATGCTGACGGGCACGCTCATTACCTGTTGCGGCTTCATCCCCGTCGCCTTCGCGAAGGGCATGGCCAGCGAGTTCTGCAGCGCCCTGTTCCCCGTCATCGCGACGGCCCTCTTGCTCTCGTGGATTGTCTCGGTCATGGTCGCGCCGCTCTACGGCTACTACCTGATCCGCGTCGAGGTCAAGAAGGACGCGGCGGGCAAGATCGACCCGTATCAGAGCCGCTTCTACACGTATTTCCGCAAGGTGCTCACGTTCTTCCTGACGCACCGCAAGGTCGTCCTCATTGCGACGGCCTGCGCGTTCTTCGTCTCGCTCTTCATGATGCAGTTCATCAAGCAGGAGTTCTTCCCGCCATCGCTGCGGCCGGAGATCCTCGTGGAGCTCAAGTTGCCGGAGGGCTCGTCGATGGCAGCCTCGCAGGCCGTCTGCGACCGCATGTCGGACTTCCTGCAGGAGCGGTCGGACAAGCTTGAGAATTACTCGTACTACGTCGGCCAGTACGCGCCGCGCTTCGTGCTGACCGTCGACCCGAAGGCGGACGCCGACAACTGCTCGCAGTTCGTCATCGTCGCGAAGGACACGGCGGCCCGCGAGGCTCTGGCCAAGGACCTGCAGGCTGCCTTTGCCGATGAATTCTCCGATGTCAGCGGCAACATCCAGTTCATCCAGACCGGCCCGCCGGCCGACCACCCCGTCATGCTGCGCGTCTCGGGCTACACGGTCGAGCAGGCCAAGGAGACGGCAGCTCAGGTCGCCGACATCCTCGCCGAGGACCCCAACAACACGAACATCCAGATGGACTGGGGGCAGAAGAGCAAGGTCGTCCATCTCGAGCTCGACCAGGACAAGCTGCGCAGCATGGGCGTGACGACGCAGGCCGTCTCGCAGATGCTCTACACGGAGATCACGGGCGCCAAGGCGGCGGAGTTCTACACGGGTGACCGCACGATCGACATCGAGCTGCGCCTCGCCGCCGTCGACCGCGAGAACATCGCCGAGCTCAAGGACCTGCCGATTTACCTCGGTCAGGCCGGCTACGTGACGCTCGACCAGATCGCCAAGATCTCGTATGATGGCGAGGACGGGCTCATCAAGCGCTACGGGCTCATGCCGACCGTCACGGTCAGCGCCGACGTCAAGACGGGCACGGCCAACGACGCGACGAAGAAGGCCTATGATGCGACGAAGGACCTGCGCGAGAGCCTGCCGCTCGGCTGCTCCATCGAGGAGGCCGGCACACTCGAGGACAGCAACAAGTCGGTCGGCTTCCTCGTCAAGCCCATCCCAGTCATGATTTTCCTGATCATGACGCTCCTGATGTTCCAGCTTCGGAGCTTCAAGGACATGGTCTTGACCATCCTGACGGCGCCGCTCGGCATCATCGGCGTGGCCATTGGCATGCTCGTGCTCGACAAGGCCATGGGCTTTGTCGCCATCCTCGGCGTCTTGGCGCTCTCCGGCATGATCATCCGCAACTCGGTCATCCTCATCGACCAGATCCAGAAGCATCTGGAGGCGGGCGAAACGCCGTGGGATGCCGTCGTCGACTCCGCCGTGCTGCGCTTCCGGCCCATCATGCTGACGGCCGCAGCGGCCATCCTCGGCATGCTGCCGCTGATGCCGAGCACGTTCTGGGGGCCGATGGCCGTCGCCATCGCCAGCGGCTTGCTCGTCGCCACCGTGCTGACGCTCTTGGTGCTGCCGACGATGTACGCAGCGATGTACAAGATCCATAGGCCATGATGATATGACGCAATAAAAAAGACCGCTCGCTTGAGCGGCCTTTTTTATTAGGTCACGGTAAATTCGGGATGTTGCGGCTGATGGCCGTGTGGCGGATGATGTCGTCGACGCGCAGGTCGACGGCGAGCTCCTGCTTGTTGAGCGTCTCGGCGAGCGCGAGCTCATCGGGGTCATCGTTTTTGATGCCCGTGAGGAAGTGCTGCCAGGCCTCGAGCGTCAGCTCCGTGGCCCGCTGGCGCTGGTCGGCGAGGTAGCGGGCACCGGCGGGCACCTCGACGCTCGCGAGCTCCTGCTGGCGCGCCTTGAGCGTCGGGATGACCTCTTGCTCGATCAGGGCTTCAAGGCCTGCCTTCTGCTCCGCCGTGAATGTGCCGGTGCTCGTCTTGCTCAGCGCGTTGAAGCGGAGCTTGTAGGCGGCGAGCTTCTCGTTGTAGGCGGCGACGATGTTCTTCGTCGCGTCGCTGTACTTGGCGATGTCCTCGTTGTGCAGCGGCGTGACGGCGTCGAGATAGTCGCGGTAGTTCTTGAGGTAGGTGACCTGCCAGTGGCCGTCCGTCGCCTGCTCCATCGCAGCCTCGAGCGTGAAGACCGTGCCCGTCCAGTCGTCGCGGATCTCGATCTCCGCCGTCGCCGTCGTGCCGTCCTCGGTGATCTTGCCGATGCCGACGAATGAGGTGTTGCGCAGCTGGCTGCGCGCGAGGAAGCGCTCGTAGTCGATGCCGAGCTGGCGTCCCTTGAGGATGTCCGTGCCTTCAGGCAGGCTCCACTCGCCCGAGCTCACGCGCCGCAGGATCGTGTCCTGCGTGCCGCTCGTGAGCTGCGGCTTGACCGTGATGTAGAACTTCTCGTAGGCGGCCTTGTTGACCGCCGTCAGCGTCGTGTCGTAGGAGAGCAGGTCGGCCGTCAGGTCGTCGTAGCCGCGCGAGGTCACGAGGTCGAGGTTGACGTAGTGGCGGAAGCGGTCCGCGTCCTTCTTCTGGACGGCGATCACAGCCTGCTCGAGCGCGTACTCCGGCGTGCGCTTCTGCGCGTAGAGATGCCAGCCGAAGAAGGCGCCGAGCGCGAGGATCACGAGGATCAGGACCAGCAGGGCCTGGCGGCGCCGCCGCACGCGGCGCTTGCGTATCGTTTTTTCCCAAGTATAATCATCCATCTGGTGAGAGTCCTTTCCGGTCAATAGATTCAGCATATACGATTATCGTTCAGTCTGTACCGTTACCTTATAGTATACTATATGACGTGGCGCGCGTCCAAAAAAACACCAACCGTCATATGTTTTCCCGGGAATATCTGATAGAATAGAAGGTAGAATTCTGTGCTTTGGAGGAAATGCTTTCTATGAAATGGGTCAACCATCAGGTCTTGACGGGCGTCATTGTCTACGCGGCAACGGATGACATGCTGCTGACTATCTACAGCATGGCGGGGGCAATCTTTCCCGACAAGGTTGAGGGCAGCCCGCGCGCGGGCAATTACTGGAGCTGGCGCAGCCGCCACCGCGGCTGGTCACACTGGCCGATGCTCTACCTCGGGCTCATCTTCTTCCTGAGCAGGCTCGAGGAGGGGCAGCTCACGGCGCTGCCGACGGCCGACCTCACGACGATTGGCATCTACATCTGCATCGGTGCGCTCTTGCATATCGCCGAAGACGCCGTCTGCGGCAAGGTGCCGCTCTTGACGCCGTACCACAAAGTCGGCATCCGGCTCTTCAAGGTCGGCTCCGTGCCGGAATACCTTTTCACGATAGCAGCCGTGCTGCTCTGCTACGGCCTGCGCACGCATTTTTCGTTTTTGAGCTGAGAAGTTGAGAGATTAAAGATTCAGGGGATAGGTTAGGGAAGGGGAGTCAACATGACGGATTATCGCACAAGCAAGAAAAAGACAAGCAAGATCCTGCGCCTCATGGCCGAGAAGTACCCGACGAAGGAAGCCGTTTACGAGAAGCTCATCTACCTGCAGTCGTACCTCTCGCTGCCGAAGGGCATCGAGCACTTCATGAGCGACCTGCACGGCGAGTACGCCTCGTTCTTCCACATCCTCAACAACTGTTCCGGCGTCATCCGCGAGAAGGTCGACTACGTCTTCGGCGTGCGGCTGACGGAGGAAGAGAAGGCGGAGTTCTGCACGCTGATCTACTACCCGAAGGAGAAAATCGATCAGATGCGCGCGGAGCGGCGCGCGACGCCGTCGTGGTACCGCGAGAATCTCGGGCGGCTGCTCGAGCTCGCCAAGCTCATGAGCTACAAGTACCCGGCTTCGAAGGTCAGCGGTTTCATCCCCGACCGGTACGCCTCGGTCATCGTCGAGCTCATGAACACGCACCCCGAGGCCGACCAGGCGCAGTTCATCTACCTCAAGAAGCTCCTCAATACCATCGTGCAGATCGACAGCGGTGCCGACTTCATCGAGGCGTTCACCGTGCTGATCAAGCGGCTGGCCGTCGACCGGCTCCACATCGTCGGCGACTTCTTCGACCGCGGCAACCGGCCCGACGCCATCCTCAACCTGCTCATGGAGCATCCCGCCGTCGACATCCAGTGGGGCAACCACGATGTGCTCTGGATGGGCGCGGCGCTCGGCAGCGAGGCCTGCATCGCGACCGTCGTGCGCAACTCCCTGCGCTACCGCAACACCGACGTGCTCGAGCGCGGCTACGGCATCAGCCTGCGGCCGCTGACGACGTTTGCCTCGCATATCTACCCCGACGAGGCGCCTCTCAAGGCCGCAGAGCGCGCCATCACCATCATGATGTTCAAGCTCGAGGGCCAGCTCATCGCGCGCAACCCCGACTTCCAGATGGAGAGCCGCCGGCTGCTCCACCAGATCGACTTCCGCTCCTCGTACGCGCGGCTCGGCGACGGCCGGCGCTATGAGCTCGAGAGCGCCTACTTCCCGACAATCGACGAGTCCTGCACGGAGGCGGACGTCTACGTGCTGACCGATAAGGAGCAGGAGATCATTGAGGACCTGCGCTCCTACTTCACGGAGAGCGCCGTCCTGCGCCGCCACGTCGACTACCTCTACCAGAAGGGCAATCTCTACACCTGCTGCAACGGCAACCTGCTGTTCCACGGCTGTGTGCCTCTGAACGAAGACGGCACGTTCCGCACGATACGCTTCGAGGGCAGGGAGTACCGCGGCCGCGGCTGGTTCGACTTCTGCGAGCAGCGTGCACGTGAGGCCTGGCTGCACGGCACGCCGCGCGCCCTCGACTTCATGTACTTCCTCTGGTGCGGCAGGCTCTCGCCGACATCGGGCCGCGAGTTCAAGACATTCGAGCGCGCACTGATTGCCGACGAGAGCACATGGAAGGAGCCGTCCGACCCGTACTACCGCTACATCGACACAGTGGACTGCTGCGAGCGCGTCCTGCAGGAGTTCGGCCTCGACCCGAAGCGCGGCCACATCATCAACGGCCACGTGCCCGTCAAGGTCAGGAAGGGCGAGAGCCCCGTCAAGGCCGGCGGCCGCGCCATCATTATCGACGGCGGCTTCTGCCGTGCCTATCACAAGAAGACGGGCATCTCCGGCTACACACTGATCTCGAATTCGCGCGGCCTGCGCCTGCTCGAGCACCAGCGCATCGCCGACGTCCGCGAGGCGCTCAAGGCCAACCACGACATCGAGTCCGTCTCTGAGACGATCGAGCTGCAGTCGTGCCACAACACCGTCGGCGACACCGACCAGGGCCGCGTCATACAGGACGAGATCACAGACCTCTACAACCTGCTGCTCGCCTACCAGAATGGCCTGTTGAAGCCGCAGGCGTAATCCATACCCCAAAGAAAGGTGATTCCCATGACCTCTATCGATTCTCTCCCTGAGCCGCTTCGTCAGAAATACGAGAAGCTGCAATCCATCCTGCAGCAGCTCGGCAGCGTCGCCGTGGCCTTCTCGAGCGGCGTCGACTCGACGTTCCTCGTCAAAGTCGCGCACGACGTGCTCGGCGACAGAGCCGTCGCATTCACCGCGGCTTCTGACTTTGTGCCGCAGCGTGACGTCGATGACGCCAAAGCATTCTGCAAGAAGGAGGGCATCGAGCACCATACCGTGCCGTTCCCGATCCTCACGGTGCCGCATGTCGAGGAGAACCCCGAGGACCGCTGCTACTTCTGCAAGCACGCGCTGTTCGCGCACATGAAAGAGCTCGCGGCGGAGCGGGGGCTCGCGGCCGTCGTCGACGGCTCGAACCTCGACGATGACGGCGACTACCGCCCGGGGCACAAGGCACTCAGAGAACTCGCCATCGTGAGCCCGCTGCACGAGGCTGGGCTCCGCAAGGCCGACATCCGCGCGCTCTCCAAGGCGCTCGGCCTGCCAACCTGGGACAAGCCGTCGTTTGCCTGCCTGGCCTCGCGCTTCCCGTACGGCACAGCGCTGACGCCGGAGGGGCTCGCGCGCGTCAACCGCGCCGAGGAATTCCTCATGGCGAAGGGCTTCCGCCAACTGCGCGTGCGCGCGCATGGCGCGGTCGCGCGCATCGAGCTCGTGCCCGAAGACATCCCGCGCTTCCTCGAGAAGGGGCTGCGCGAAGAGACGGCCGCTTACTTCAAGCGCATCGGCTTTGCCTACACGGCGCTCGACCTGCTCGGCTACCGCACGGGCAGCCTCAATGAGACGCTTCAGGATACCGTGGAGACCGCCGAGAAGCCATAAGATTTGCGCTCATCGCGGCGATGATGTACTATAAAAGGTAGCAGTCTTTATACCTATAGAATGGAGATTTTACTGGATGAAATCAGCAACGAAGATTTTATCAGGTCTGATGGTCACGGCCCTCATCCTGCCGGCAGCGGCGGGCACGGCGAGCGCTGCGACATATCATTCCGATTCCGATACGAGTCTGGGCCTGCTCGATTACCTTGAGAACGAGCACCGCGCCGCGCGCGCCCAGAAGCCGAACCCCGAGAAGGAGCAGCTCAAGGCCGACACCGAGGAGATGAGCAAGCACCTGCGCTACCCGATCGACCCGACGAAGGCCGCACCGGTCGCCTTCGAGGGCGATGACCTCACGTGGAACCAGGTGACGGGCGACTTCACGGCCAAGGGCAAGGTCAAGGTCACGCAGCTCGACCAGCACCGCTTCGAGGGCGAGAACGTCGACGGCAACACCATCGACCAGCGCATCCACATCCCGGGCAAGGGCCACATGCTGCAGTTCACGCCGGGCCAGACCGAGGTCATGCTCGATGGCTTCGAGACGAACTACAACTACCGCACGCGCACGGGCTCGATGGAGAGTGCCAAGGGCAAGGTCGCCGAGAACTACATGACGGGCAAGAAATTCGAGTTCTACCCCGACAAGATCATCGTCTACGACGGCACGAAGACGAAGTGCAGCGCCATCAACCCGGACTACAGCCTCTACGCGCGCAAGATCGAGATCTACCCCGACGACAAGATGGTCATGCACAACGTCCGCTTCAAGATCAAGGGCCTGACCTTCCTCTCGAAGTCGAGGTATGAGGTCAACCTCAAGAAGGACACGACCGTCTCCAACTGGTTCCCGCGTTTCGGCTACGACAAGACGAACGGCCTCTGGGTCCGCCAGAACCTCAAGCAGCCGATTGCCAAGCATGTCGACGCCAACGCCAAGATCGTCTACACGACGAAAAAGGACTGGCGCAATGAGTTCAACGTGGGCTGGGCCAATGCCGGCAACTACGCGCGCGTGACGCAGGGCTACTTCGACGACAGCGACGACAACTGGATCAAGAAGCAGCCGTCGCTGCTCGTCGGCCACACGGCGCGCATCGGCAATTCGCCGTTCCACTACAGCTTCAACGGCGAGTACGGCCGCTGGAAGCAGGGCGAGGTCAAGAGTAATCACAAGATGTACAACGTGGGCCTCAGCTACGACCCGATCCGCTTTGAGGGCTGGAAGCTCAACCTCAGCACGAGCTACGAAGTCACGCACGAGTCGTACAACGACGCCCATTACAGCGGCTTCAACTACGATGCGACGCTGACGAAGGATTTCGACGACCGCTGGTCGGGTTACGGCGCCTACCGCTACCAGAAGAACAACCGTGAGCTTTCTCCGTTCAACTTCGACAACGATGACTACTCGCGCAAGTTCGAGACCGGCTTCAGCTACCGCATCGACGAGAACAATCGCGTGGCCTTTGGCTCGAAGTACGATGTGGACAATGCAACTTGGCGCAAGTTCGACTACTACTGGTTCCACGACATGCACTGCTCGCAGGTCATCCTGCACTACGAGGGACGCGACAAGACCTGGAAGGTCAAGTGGCGCTTCCTGCCGATCTGATGCAGGGCAGGTAAAAAGAGAAAGGATGAATGCGTTGCAGCAGGAATACCATGATGCCCTGTCCGGCATGCAGGGCAGGAGCATCTTCGTCATCGGCGACATGGTCGCCGACATCTACCTCGACGGCCGCATCTCGCGCATCTCGCGCGAGGCTCCCGTGCTCGTGCTTGAGCAGGCTGGCGAGAAAGTCGTCGCAGGCGGCGCGGCCAACGTCGTCAACAACATCGCGACGCTCGGCGGCAAAGTCCATGCCGTCGGACTCGTAGGCAGAGATGAGAGCGCCGACGGACTGCGCGCGATCCTCGCAGCGAATGGCGCGGATGTACGCGGACTCATCGCCGACGACTCGCGGCCGACCATCTCCAAGACGCGCATCATCGCGGGCGGTCGCGCGACGGTCAGCCAGCAGATCGTGCGCATCGACAGGGAGAGCAGGGCGCCGATGGCCCCAGCCGTCGAGGCGGAGCTGCGCGCCTACATCAAGTCCGTCCTGCCGACCGTCGAGGGCGTCGTCATCAGCGACTACGGCTCCGGCACCGTCACAGAAGGGCTTCAGTCCCTGCTCATCGACTACTGCCGCGCACACGATATCCCGAGCATTGTCGACTCGCGCTACGCCGTCCGCCGCTTCCACGGCATCGGCTACGTCAAGCAGAACGATGCCGAGATTGCCGCGGCCATGGGCCGCGAGCTCGTGACGACGGAGGACATCGTCAGGGCGGCAGAGGAACTCCGTCAGGAGCTCGCGGCTAAAGGCGTCCTCGTGACGCGCGGCGAGCTCGGCATGGTCCTCGTCGAGCACGGCGCCGTCCACGAGATCCCCGTCTCCGACAAGAGCGAGGTCTTCGACGTCTCCGGCGCCGGCGACACCTGCGTCGCGACCGTCATCCTCGCGCTCGCCGCCGGCGTCGCGCCGGCCACGGCCGCACGCCTCAGCAACATCGCGAGCGGCATCGCCGTGCGCAAGCTCGGCACGAGCACCGTCTCCGTGCGCGAGCTCGCCGAAGCCATCGAGAAATCAAGAGAAGAATACACGTCAAAGTGAGGAAATACCATGCTGATTGACCCCAATGATATCGAGACGCTCTGCGAGATCCTGCACCGCGCCGGTCAGAAGATCGTCTTCACGAACGGCTGCTTCGACATCCTGCACGTCGGCCATGTGCGCTACCTCGAGAAGGCACGCTCCTTCGGCGACTGCCTCGTGCTCGGCCTCAACACGGATGCGTCCGTGCGCGGCAACAAGGGCCCCTCGCGCCCCATCAACGGAGAGCTCGACCGCGCCGAGGTCGTCGGCGCGCTCAAGGCCGTCGACTACGTCGTGCTGTTCGGCGAGAAGACGGCCGAGACCATCATCGCCAAGGTCCGCCCCGACGTCTACGTCAAGGGCGGCGACTACACGCTTGAGACGCTGCCCGAGGCCAAGATCGTCCAGAGCTACGGCGGCCGCGTCGAGTTCGTCCAGATGGTCGCCGGCCGCTCGACGACGAATGTCATCAAGAAGATTGAACAACTGCAGGAACAGGAAGGGGAGGCATGAGCGAGTCGTGAAGAATATCCTGATCGTCAAGATGAGCTCCATCGGCGACGTCATCCACGCCCTGCCCGTGAGCTACGCCATCAAGGAGACGTATCCCGACGCCCACCTGACCTGGGTCGTCGAGCCGCCGGCCTACGACATCGTCGCGATGGCCGCCTGCGTCGACGAGATCATCGTCTTCGAGAAGAAGAAGTTCCGCAGCGTCAAGGGCTTCCTGCAGAACTTCCTGCCGCTGCGCAGGAAGATACAGGCGCGCGACTACGACATCGTGCTCGACCTGCAGGGCCTCTTCAAGTCGGCGGCCGTTGCCGCGCTCGCCAAGGCTCCGAAGGGGCAGAAGTACGGCATGTGGAACATGCGCGAGGGCAGCCAGCTCATCTCGAAGCCCGTCATCGGTCCGCACTGCCACGACCACGTCATCGAGCGCTACCTCGACACGGCGCGCGCCATCGGCTGTGAGGTCAAGGAAGTGCGCCTGCCAATCCGCGTGCCCGAGCGCGAGCAGCAGCTCACGCGCCAGATCGTCGCACAGGCCGGCGCCAATATGGCGAATCCCTACACCGTGCTCGTCGTCGGTGCCAGCTGGCCGACAAAATGCTGGCCGGACGGGCACTTTGCCATGCTCGGCGACTGGCTCTACAACCACGGCGTCATCCCCGTGCTCGTCGGCAGCGGCCCCGTCGAGACGCAGAAGGCCGCCGAGATCGCGGCCAAGATGGACATCCCGCCCATAGACCTCGTCGGCAAGCTCAATTTCAAGCAGCTCGCCTATCTCTTCCAGCAGTCGGCGGCCGTCGTCGGCGGCGATACGGGCCCGACGCATCTCGCTGTCGGCATCGGTGCCAAGACCGTCATGCTCATGGGCCCGACGTATCCGCGCCGTACAGGCCCCTACGGGCAGATGGAGAACCTGCTCGTCGTCGACCGCGACTGCCGCGAGTGCATGAAGCGCGCCTGCCCGCTCGGCCACGACTGCATGGCTGTCATCAAGCCCGAGCAGGTCGAAGAGAAGCTTAAAGCATTGGTGCCAGCGCTCAACGCCGTCACCATCTGAAGTCAAAAAGTCTAGAAGGAAGTTTCTATGTACAAGAATATCCTCGTCATCAACACGATGCACATCGGCGACCTCATGCTCGTGACGCCGGCCCTGCGCACGTTGCGGACGAACTACCCCGAGGCGCACATCGCGCTCTTGACGGACAAGCCGCTCGGCGACCTCGTGCGCTGCAACGAGAACCTCGACGAGTGCATCCTCATCGACAAGCACGGCAAGGACAAGGGCCTCCTCGCCCTCGTGCGCTTCATCCGGAAAATCCGCGCGCGCCACTTCGACCTCGTCATCAACTTCCACCGCAATGAGCGCGCCTCGGCCATCGCCGCCTTCTCGGGCGGCAAGCGCATCGTCGGCTACTCGCAGCCCGGCTTCAAGCGCTTCTTCGACAAGGTCATGCCGAACCTCGCCATGGCCGATACGCCGCCCGAGCTCGTCAAGCATCAGGTGCTCTGCCATCTCGACGTGCTCAAAGAGGCCGTCGGCGTCAAGCGCATCGACGACCGCGGCCTCGAGATGATGCTGCCGCCAGAGGAGGAGGCAAAGGCCGCCGCGCTCTGGCAGCAGGAATTCGCGCCAGATGCCAAGGTCATCGCCTTCAACATCGGCGCGAGCTGGCGGACGAAGCGCTGGCTCGACCGTTACTTCGCCGCCTGCGCCGACCGCTTCATCCGCGAGGGCTACGACGTCGCCTTCATGGGCGGCCCGACCGACGTGCCGCTCGTCGAGCAGTGCCGCGCGCAGATGGAAGAAAGAGCGAGCAGCCATGTCCACGTCTTCACGGGCAAGGTCAGCCTGACCGTGCTCGCGGGCCTCTTGCGGCGCTGCTCGCTCTTCCTCACGACCGACTCCGGCCCGATGCACGTCGGCGTCGCGATGAACGTGCCCATCGTCACGATGTTTGGCGCGAGTCCCGTGCCGACCTTCTACCCGTACGATGGCAAGGACGTCCTCATCAAGACGCCAGAGAAATGCCATCCCTGCGGCATCCACGAATGTCCGCGCGAGGGGCAGGATAACATGGCCTGCATGAAGAATATCCCTGTAGACACCGTCATGAAGTACGCGGAAGAACTCCTCGCGGCCCATGACGGCGCGCCGGCCTACGAGTGGCCGCCCCATCCGGGCGACTACAAGTGCCGCGTCATTGAACTTTGAGATTTTGAGCCTTTACGCTTGGGATGTATTGAGAGGTGTCCAATGGAAAACGAACAGCTTTATGATTTTGTCGCCCAGCGCACCGCGCGCTGCAAGATCCTCGTCGTCGGCGATGTCATGCTCGACAAGTATTACTATGGCGAGGTCACGCGCATCTCGCCCGAGGCGCCTGTGCCGATCACGCACGTGCTCGAGACGAAGGAGACCCTAGGCGGCGCGGCCAACGTCGCCCACAATCTCGCCCTGCTCGGCTGTGAGACGAGCATCGCGGGCTTCGTCGGCGAGGACTACCACTGCCAGAGCCTGCTCGACAAATTCACGGCCCGCGGCATCGACTACCACGGCCTCATCACGACCGACCGCCCGACGACGACGAAGCTCCGCGTCATCGGCGGCCACCAGCAGATGATGCGCCTCGACTTCGAGGAGTCCGCGCCAATCACCGGTCCTTATGCCGACCGCTTCCTCCACTACATCAACCAGAAGCTCAACGAGAGCCTCGACTGCGTGATCATCTCCGACTACGGCAAGGGCTCCTGCACCGAGCAGAATTGCCAGAAGATCATCCAGGCCTGCCACGCCCACGGCGTGCCCGTCGTCGTCGACCCGAAGGGCACGAACTGGGCCAAGTACGCGCACGCCGACTACATCACGCCGAACCTCAAGGAGATCAACGCAGTGCTCCTCGAGCCCATCCGCAATGAGGACAAGGCCGTCGAGAAGGCCGCGCACTACGTCATGCGCAAGTTCAAGCTGCGCAACGTCATCGTCACGCGCTCCGAAGAAGGCCTCTCGCTCGTGCGCGAGGAAGAAGTCGTCCACATCCCGACGAAGGCACAGGAGGTCTTCGACGTCTCCGGTGCCGGCGATACCGTCATCGCCGTCTTCGCCATGGCCTTAGCCGGCGGCCTTTCGCCGCGCGACGGCGCCTACATGGCCAACCTCGCCGCCAGCGTCGTCGTCGCCAAGCTCGGCACCTACGCCGTCAGCCGCGACGAACTCATGAAGGTGCTGAAAGGCGAATAAAAGCAACAGTCACTTAATGATATTATACAGGAGGAATCCACATGATTATCGTAACAGGTGGTGCCGGTTTCATCGGCAGCAATATCGTCAAAGAACTCAACCGTCGCGGCCGCACGGACATCCTGATCGTCGACGACCTCAAGGATGGCCAGAACTACAAGAACCTTCGCGGCCTGCAGTTCATCGACTACCAGTACAAGGACGACTTCCTTCAGAGCATCGAGGACGACGACTTCGACGGCACGGACATCGACGCCGTCTTCCACGAGGGCGCCTGCTCCGACACGATGGAGTACGACGTCAACTTCATGATGCGCACGAACTACGAGTACTCCAAGTCCCTGCTGCACTTCTGCCTGCAGCACCGCATCCCGTTCATGTACGCCTCGTCCGCCTCGACGTACGGCGGCGGCAAGAACGGCTTCCGCGAGGGCGACGAGTGTGAGGACGCCCTGAACCCGTACGCCTTCTCGAAGCTCGCCTTCGACCGCTACGTGCGCCAGGTCATGCCCGAGGCCCACAGTCAGATCGTCGGCCTCAAGTACTTCAACGTCTACGGCCCGCAGGAGCACCACAAGGGTAAGATGGCCTCCATCTTCTACCAGCTCTACAACCAGATCAACGAGACGGGCAAGGCGCGCCTGTTCCGCGGCTGGGGCGAGATTGCCGGCAAGCCCGTCGAGGACGGCGAGCAGCGCCGCGACTTCGTCTACGTCAAGGACGTCGTGCGCGTCAACCTCTGGTTCTGGGAGAACCACGGCCCGTCCGGCATCTACAACTGCGGCACCGGCCACGCCCATAGCTACAATGAAGTAGCCAAGGCCGTCATCAAGGCCATGGGCAAGGGCGAGATTGCCTACCGCGACTTCCCCGAGGTCCTCAAGGGCAAGTACCAGAACTTCACCGAGTCCGACCCGACCCACCTGCTCGCCGCCGGCTATGACCAGGGCTTCACCGACATGGACGAAGCCGTCAAAGAGTACGTGACCTTCCTCGACAACGGCGGTTACTATGAATACGGAAAATAAAGCCGTCTTCTTTGACCGCGACGGTACCCTCAACGTCGACATCCACTACCTTCACCGCCCTGAAGACTTCATCTGGATCCCCGGCGCCAAAGAGGCCATCCGCCACGTCAACGACCGCGGCTACCTCGCCATCCTCGTGACGAACCAATCCGGCGTTGCCCGCGGCTACTACCCCGAGAGCGACGTCCAGCACGTCTACGACTGGATGAACAGTGAGCTCCAGAAAGTCGGCGCCCACCTAGACGCCCTCTACTACTGCCCGCACCACCCCGAGGGCACCGTGCCCGCCTACACCAAGACATGCAGCTGCCGCAAGCCCGCCACCGGCCTCATCGACGCCGCCTGCGCCCGCTTCCACCTCGACCGCGCGAAGTCCTACTTCGTCGGCGACAGCGACGGCGACATGCTCTGCGCCAAGAACGCCGGCCTCAAAGGCCTGCGCTACAAGGGCGGCAGCCTGCTGGAGCTGGTACAAGGCATCTAAAACAAACAGTTTATGCGAAAAGAATCATGTTCAACATGGTTCTTTTTTGTTGCAGAAGATAGCGCCATCGATTAAACTATAGAGTAGTTGCCGTGCGCAATCATATGAGATAAATGGTAGAGGTGAACTTCATGTTTTCATTGTTTTTCGACGGGATACAGCAGGATTTGCAGATTGCAATTTTGCCGCCAGTCCTTTGCGCTCTGTTCCGCCTGATCTTCATTGAAGTCTACCGCCCCAAGAAGAATCCGTTCGGTGAATGGCGGAAATGGCTGGCCTGCTTTCGCTATGGCTTCTGGTGGGGCATGGACTTCAATGCCTACGTTTTCTTGTTGCTGGTCATCTTCGTCAGCTTGCCGGGCGCTTTCCTGCCCACCTACTTTGCCGTCGGCGATACGATACGGCAGGCCGCCGTCACGATCTATGCCGTGGTGCTCTACACCGCGTTCCTCGGCAAGATGATTTTCTATTATCATTACCACGACATCTACAACAGCACACTCTGGCTGGGCAAGAAGGCCGAGAAGCACAATCTGCTGGACATCTTCTTTCACCAGAACCACGGCGTTCTGCTGATTCTCAGCTACATCCCGTACACGCTGCTCTGCTGGTGGGCTGGGGGAGCATTTCTCTCCATCCCGCAGCTGACGTACTACCTCGTGCCGTCGGGAGCCCTGCAGATCGCCATCAACACTGCCATCGTGATCGGCGTGGCGCTCATATTCTACTACTTCCGCTACGGTGGCACGCTGATCCACGACAATAAACCGGAGTGGGACACGATCCCGAGCATCGTCAAGGAAGACATCTTCATGGCGCGTGCGACGGTGGATGACCTCGTCGCGCTCGAGAACGTGCTCAAGCATCCACTACAGGAAGGACTGAGCCATACGGATGAGGAAGATGAGCCAGTCATCGACGCCATCATGCCCGAGGCGATGAAGGGCGGCAAGTGGAAGGACCTCCAGAATCCCGCCGAAGCCTTCGTGCACGAGGCAAAGGGCGCACGCATCAAGAAACCAAAGCACATCTTCTTGATCGTGGGCGAGAGCTACGCGCAGATGCCGCTCGACGATATCTACAGCGACTACCACATCATGGACGGCGCCAAGGCGTTCCGCCAGGACCCACATACGGTATCGCTAAACAACTTCCTGCCAGCCGGCATGATCTCTCGCCCTGCCATCGTCAGCCTGATGACGGGCATCTTCGATGCGAAGCTGGAGCTCAACGAGCGCGAGGATTTCTGGCACGGCACACTGGCCACGACGCTGCCCAATCAGCTGCGCAAGCTGGGCTACCGCTCCATTTACTGGTACGGCGGCAACCCCACGTATGGCAACTTCGACAAGTTCGGCCCTGCTGTTGGCTTTGACAAGGTCATGGGTGCTACCGAGTTCTGCCCGCCCGACTCGCCGAAGACATGGGTGGGCGTTTACGACCACATCTTCCTGCAGCATGCGGCGAAGCTCATCCAGGAACTCGATGACGATACGCCGACCTTTCACTACATCTACACGACCTCAAATCACGGCCCTTACAAGATGCCGCTCAAGAAGCTCGGCTTCGATGCCGATGCAGTCCTCAAGGACTTGCCGGAGTCGGTGCGTCATAACCACAAGAAGCAGAAGGTCTTGGGCACTTACTGGTACAGCGATAAGGCCATCTCGGACTTCGTGGCGGAGATGGAGCGCGTCTATCCAGATGCCCTGTTCATCGTGACGGGCGACCATGCATGTATTCCCATCCATCCGGGAGACACCTTGGCACGTCAGGATGTCACCCTGCGCGAGCAATATTGCACTTCCTTTGCGATGCACCATCCAGAGCTCACCCAGGACATCCTTTCCGGCAACACAATCGGCGGTCATATGAACATCATGCCGACCATCTTCGAGCTGATTGCCCCCAAGGGCTTCTCATACTATTCCCTTGTGCCATCGCTGACCGAGCCAATTGACCATGTTGTGACGCCGTATCATTGGCTCACCAAGGAAAACGTGGGCTCAGCGCAGACGCCGGTATATCAATCCACTGTCGCTACGGATCAAGAACTGCCGACAGAGGAGAGCGCGGGCATCCGCTATGCAGATGAGATTGCCGGTGTTGATGCCTTAACAGCCTGGATTGTCCGTCATCCAGAGATGTTGAGCAACTTTCGTTGAAGGCCGAAACTTCTCGCAATATAGCTAAGATTAGGCATTGTAATAGAAAACCCTGTCGCAAGATAGGGTTTTTCATTTGCTATTTGCACAATGGACTTGTTTAGAGTAAACTTATGATAAGAAGGATGACGAGGTTATCTTGTAGAATACATATAAGGAATGGAATGCATGCTGGATTATATAAGATTAGGAAAGAAAATATACAATACAGAAAATCCGCGCGAAGCCAGGCGCATGGTGGTCTTCGTTGGGCGCTGCTTGTTGAACATGGGACGCATGAAGCGTCTGTATCAATTTTTTACGAGCGATGCGCTTCTCGGCAAACTGGCAGAGGAATATCCTTTTGTCTACGAGCAGCCGACGCGTGCTTTCTTCTACAATAAGTCGACGTTTGATGAGCGTGCCAAACTTGTTGAGCAGCATATGGACTACTTGTCGAAGCATCTCAAAGAAGATGTATTCCTAGGTCTTTATGGGGATGAGCACTACATCCTCTGGGAAAGCCATGATGAAGGTGGCCATCTGCGCTTCGAGTTGTCGTATCATCCCGGCCAGCGTAAAGAAGGGCTCTTGTCCGTCGTCCTGTGTCTCGACGATGCAGACCTCTACCAGATGATGTTCTGGATTGCGCCGAACAAGGCTGGTGAGTGGGCACTCTGGATTGGCGCGATGCAGGGCCCGAACATGGAGAACGCCAAGGACATCATCAAGAAAGTCACAAAGCGTTGTCATGCCTACCGCACGAAGAACTTTATCCTGCATGCGACGCAAGAGACAGCTAAGGCCCTCGGCCTCAAGCACATCTATGCTGTCACGAACTATGGCTACTATGCGAACAACCACATTCGCCGCGACCGCAAGCTCAAGACGAGTTTCAGCGACTTCTGGAAAGAGTCGGGCGGCCGCCCCTGTGCCGACCAGCGCTTCTACGAGCTGCCGATGACAGAATACCGCAAGACCATGGAAGAAGTCCCGACGCGCAAGCGCGCCAATTACCGCAAGCGCTATGCCCTGCTCGATGAAGTCGACGCTTCTATTGCAGACCATGTCAAAGATTTGATGAAGTGATGGCATAGCAAGACCTATACAGAAAAGAGGGGTATTGTGGCTCAGATTTCAGCATTGATCCTGGCAAAGAATGAAGAACGGAATATACAAGCGTGCATCAAGACACTATCGTTTGCCGATGACATACTCGTAATCGATGACTTCAGTACAGATCGGACAAAAGAGATAGCCGAACAGTTAGGTGCGCGGGTGATACAGCGTGATATGAATGGCGATTGGGGTGGCCAGCAGACTTTTGCTATCCAGCAAGCTAAGCATGAATGGGTCTTGTTCGTCGATGCTGATGAGCGCATTTCAGAGCCGTTGGCAAAAGAAATCTGCTCTGTCGTTGCTAAAGGCGATAAGAAAGCATATTGGATTCAACGCGAAAATAAATTCTATCATCACCACGCTACACATGGTGTCCTGCGTCCTGATTACGTCAATCGACTTTTTCCGGCAGAAGGTTCCTATGTCGAAGGCTATGTCCATCCCCAGATCGTAACGCCGTATCCAAACGAAAAGTTGCACGGCATCATGTATCACTATACATATGATACATGGAGCCAGCAATTGAACAAACTCAATAACTATACGACATTAGCTGCTGCAAAGTATAAAAAGAATCATAAAGAATGTAATTTCTTCCTGGATATTGTATTGCGTCCCTTTTGGGCATTTTTTAAAGTATATATCCTGAATCTTGGTTTTCTGGATGGAAAGATGGGCTGGATTCTTTCCACGAATCATTATTTTTATACTATGAATAAATACGTCAAGTTGTATTTCCTGTATCATGATGAAGATGGTCGTTTATAGGAGTGAAGATCGTGCGTATTGCTATATTAGAGTCTATCGTTATGCCTGCTGGTCATGAGGTAGAATTTGACCGCATTCTCGTAGAAGAGATGAAGAAACAGGGGCACGAGCCGGTGTTCTTTGTGCCGGAGCACTTCCCGTTCAAGTTCGACTATCGCTGTGATGTGGAGTATCTGGCGGGCGGTGAGGCGATATCGTATGCAGGGGTCGGCAGAATTAAGCGGCTCTGGTTGTCATTTCAACGGGAGCGCCGTCGCTTGGTCTGGTTCGATAGCGCTTGTGAAAAGGCAAAGCAAGGCCATTGCGATGCCATCGTCGTGCCGACGAACAGCTGGCGCGTCATGCGCTCGGTCCGGAACAGCACCATCAAGAAAAGCCCTGTCCCGGTCTTGTTCCTATTCCATGGTATCATGCCAAAGGATAGGGAGCGCTTCTGCGATGGTGTCAAGAGCCTCCGAACCTACTCGAATATCCATCTCGGCGCGTTGGGCTTGCAGACGTCGTTCCCTGAGCTGGCCGACTGCCCGAATTTCCATACAGTCATGGCACCAGTCTACATCCCGTTCGATCTGCCAGTCACACCGGAGTTCCATGTGCATGAGCCGTTGCGGCTTGGCTTTTTCGGGCAATACCGCCGTGAGAAGAACCTCGACTTTTTCTTACAGGCATTTGTCAAGGCGACCTTTACGAATCCCGTTGCGCTCATAGTGCAGGGCGCTACCGTGACACAAGCAGACAGCGACGACTTCGAGCGCTTGAAGCAGGAGTATGCCGCGCATGATAATATCCGCTTCCTGCACAAGAACCTTTTGGGCATCGAATGGCAGCGCGAGCTCATGGACATCGATGTTCTGCTCTTGCCATACGGTGCCGAGCGCTACCGCTATCAGCCAAGCGCCATGCTGTTCACCGCAATCGGCTATTACAAGCCTGTCCTGCAGTCGCCAGAGATGAATCCTGAGATCCTGAGCGAATTCAAGATCGGCGAAGCCGTCAAACTGGATTCAGTGGAAGTGTTCTCCGAGCAACTAGAACACTTCGTCAATACCTTCCCACAAAAGGCGGACGAATACCGCCAAGGGTTGGCCGGGGCAAATGAGAAATATGGTCAGGATAAACTAATCCGGAAAATTATGGAGATAATGCTAAAAAAATCTTGATAGGAGGATGCTCAAAAGATGTAGTATGGTTAGATTTGATGTAGTTCTAAAATGAGTACTGGATAAATTATTGTAGTGAATGGATAATAATCATGTGAGAATAATCTCCTGATATGATATACTGATGTAGGTGGATATAATGACGTGCAAGCGTAGCCTAATATTAATGGGCGAAAAGAATTGGTTGACCCAATCGATGATGCAAACAGGAAAGGTGGACGTATACCCTGTTTATCAAGGAATTCATGGATTTACTAAAATGCTTTTTAAGTTAAGTTACAAGTTTAATATTGGTGACAAAAGTCGTTGGTATAATCCTGAATGGAGCGAACACGTATCTTACTATGATAAAATTATTTTGTTTGATGTTTTTGATGATGATGATATAGCAGAATATATTCGCAGTAAAGCACCAAATTCGCGCTTGATAATTTATTATTATAATGTCATAAAACGCGTTAGTTTACTTCAGAAGATGAAAAAATTAGATTGCGAGATATGGTCTTTTGATAGAAAAGATTGTAGTAAATATGGTCTTTTTTATAATCCTCAATTTTATTTTTATAAACTAGATTTCACGGGAAATAATTTACGGGATTTCAATTATAAGTCCGATATATTTTTTGTTGGAAAAGATAAGAAAAGACTAGAAAGTTTAATAAATCTTGATAGGCAACTTCAAAATGAAGGAATAGATACAAAATTTATCGTTGTCGGAGATCGAAAAGAACGATATACATCAGAACAAAAGACTTACTTAAGTAACTCGATTAGCTATGCTGAATGTGTAGAATATGTAAAGAATACAAAATGCGTTTTGGATATAGTGCAGGAAGGGCAAAAGGGAATGACACTTCGTATTGTCGAAGCAATGTTCTTTAACAAAAAGCTGATTACAAATAATGATGACATCCTATGTATGGATTTTTATAATTCCCAAAACATTTATGTTTTGGGATATGATACTCGGTCTATAAAAGGTTTTATTTTAGGTAAACCTGCTCAGTGGTCAAAAAAATTTATTCGTAAATATAGTTTTGAAAATTGGTTAGTGAACTTTGATGATAAAGAGGTATAAATCTATGAAGCCATGCATTGCTTGTGTTATCGTCACTTTTAATCGGATTAATTTTTTAAAACGAACATTATTTCATTATGATAAACAGACAGAAGCACCGGATTATTTAATAATTGTAGATAATCACAGTACAGATGGAACAAAAGATTTTTTAAATAAATGGAAAAATTTAAATCATAAATTCCAATGCATTAGTATTAGTTTATCAGAAAATATTGGAGGCAGTGGAGGTTTCTATATAGGGTGTAAAAAAGCACTGGATTTTGATCTTGATTATATATGGCTCGCTGATGATGATGCTTATCCTGATTTAAATGTCTTTGAACGACTTCGCTGGCATGTGCAGAATGAAAAACGGGCAAAAAAGGCAGCAGCTATTTGTACAACTGTTTGGGAGCATGGCAGGATACAGACAGGACATCGACGTCGTTACAAGTTGGCATGGGATAATATTAAGCCCTTCCCAGTTCCGGAAGAAGAGTATAAATATTCATGCTTTGCACTACAGTTGTTTAGCTATGTGGGTGTAGCCATTCGAGCTGATGTCTTGAGACGAGTAGGCTTATGCAAAAAAGGATTTTTTATCTACAATGATGATGCAGAACATGCATTGAGGGTAGCGCAATGTGGTGAAATTCTTTGCTATACAGACATGAAGGTTGTTCATGAAAAGCCAATAGGTAGAAAAGATGAAGATAAAAGAGAGTTTATAGATTGGCACTATTATTACTCGGCTCGAAATTCATATTTAATGTTAAAATATCACTTCAAAAAACAATATTTTATCCATTGGCATTTAGACTATATAAAAACAAAACTACATTTACTAACTCATAAAAAAATTGATAAATATCAAGTTCGACTTGCTGCGCTGTTGGATGCAAAAAATGATAAATTAGGGATACATGAAGTATATAGGCCAGGATGGCATTCTTAATGTTTCTTTAGTGCAAAAGGATTAAGTGAAATGATAAGAACAATAGATTTATTAACGCGTGTTATACCTAATATCAGCTTATTCTTTATTGTGCTGGGTATTTTCCCTTTTATGCCTGAAAAAATAACCGATCTTAGTTTTGTGATTGGTTTTCTAGCATTATTTATACGTTATTTTAAGTTTAAAGAAAGGCCGGAATGTTTTAAAATAAAAGACTGGTGGCCTATTATTGGAATGTTAGTTTATATAGTGGTTCTTATTGCCGTATCTCAATTTTCTATTGATGTACATCGAAGTACCAATGTTGCTTATAATTATTTTAAGTACATGAAGCCTGCATTTTATGTAATTATACTGATGAATAATAATATATCATCTTATAGATTCGTTTTCTATGGATTAGCCATTGGGACATGTGGAATTTGTCTAGGATCGGATAATTTGATTTTCCAGTATCTAAATAATCAGGCCCATTATCAATATGATATGCATCGTAACATGGTCGCAGATATATTTATTCTTATGATTCCATGTACTATCCTCTATATACAGAGGTTTTCAAAATATGTACTTGAAAAAATAGTATGGTCTTTTCTATTTGTATTATATCTTTTTACTTTATATTGTTCGCAATCTCGAGGAGCAGTTCTAGCACTTTTAACTTTAAGTGGATGCTTTTTTGCTTGGTATTGTGCCCATAAAAGAGTGAATAAGAAAAAGATATTAATTGCTGTTTCTGTTGCTATGGCCATACTAGCAGGTGGCATTGCCGTTACTCCAACTGATAATCATCTAATTGATATAGGAAAAGCTGTACAATTTTCTACTACTCCGATAGACAAATATAGTGAAAAAGCACGAATTTACCTTTATGAAGGAACAATAGATCTGATTAAAGATTATCCTATAACTGGTGTGGGATTGGATAATTTCAACAAGGTATATGATGCTAATTATATGGTGAAGGGAGCGGTAGAAAAAGACTTACCTCATGCACATAATTTTATTTTAGCAATTCTTTCAACAACTGGAGCCATAGGACTTTTGGGGTTTTTATTCATGGAAGGGCAATATTTCATCTTTTTTATCAAATATAGATCAAGTGCAACTGCAGTTTGTGGCTTATTTTGCCTTCTTGTATTATTAGTTCATGATTTTGTAGATTATTCTTTTTCTGTATATCTTGTTTCAAAACTATATTGGATTATTTTGATAACTTGTTATAGTAGTATATCTATGGAGGTCTATCATAATAAATGAGTGTTGCTATTTCGATTATTATTCCTTTTCATAATAACAAAAAGTATATAGATGATTGTATAGGCTCTATTTTAAGTCAGAATTTTACATCGTGGCAAGCTATTTTTATTGACGATGCTTCGACTGACTGTGGGTCAATTAGCGTAAAAAAAATAGCGAATAAAGATGGGCGTATTGTTTTAATCCATAATGAGGTGAATGTTGGAGCAGCAAAGAGTCGAATTATTGGATTAATGCATGCAAGAAGTCCGTATGTCATGTTCCTTGACGGTGATGATATGTTGGCAGAGGATGCTTTATATTCTTTATGGAAAGGTATAAATGGTGCTGATATTTGTATAGGACAGCATATTGTATTAAGGAATGGGGCAAAGATAAAGTGGGAAGCAAGAACTAGTCCTAATTTGTATACTGGAAATGCACTGGATGAATTGAAAGAGCGTATAATTTATTCGATGCATGGATATAGTGGTATGAGTTTAGATGGAGTACTTTGGAAGGCTTTATTTAAAAGAAAATTTATATACGATAATCTATGTCATGTAGATCCTGATTTATGGTTTTCAGAAGACCATTTATTATTTGTAGCAGCGATAATGGATGTTTCATCATTGCGAGTGATTGATAACATTGTATACTATTACCGAAAACATGATAATAATGTAACAACCCTATATAGACCGGAATTTTTCGATAATGCGGTACGTTTATATTATGACTTTTATAATCTTATTAAAGAAAAAAATGGACTTCCTATAATGCAGAAAACGAACGAATGGTTTTTTTTGAAGAATATAGAGCATAGTATCAAACGAGAAGTTATGAACAGCGGGAAAAAGTATATAGATTGTAAAAAAGAATTAAAAAGGATTTCTATGCATCCCTTATTTAGAAATATTTTCACTGATGATAACATCTCAGTTCTTGATCGTGGATGTAGAAAATATTTGGCCTTACTGTATCATAAATATTTCTTATTGATTTATATTAGCTTAAAATGGAAGAAGCTAAAAGAGGATATATAACTTAGCTAAATTCATTAATATTTAATCTTATAGTCTCATTATATATAGAGAGGACTTCCAGATGTATGATTATTTAATCGTCGGTAGTGGCTTGTTTGGGGCTGTCTTTGCATGTGAAGCAAAGAGGGCAGGAAAGTCGACGCTAGTGTTGGAGCGTCGAAATCATGTCGGAGGCAATGTTTACTGCGAAGAGCGGGAAGGCATCAACATCCATAAGTATGGTGCGCATATCTTCCATACGAGTGATGAAGATGTTTGGGCGTATGTCAATCAGTTTGTTGCGTTCAACAATTTTATCAATTCGCCGATGGCGAATTATCAGGGCCATCTCTACAATCTGCCATTCAATATGAATACGTTCCGTGAGCTATGGGACATTGTGACACCTGCACAGGCGAAGGCCATTATCGATGAGCAACGCCAGATTATCATGGGGGAACCGCGGAACCTTGAGGAGCAGGCCATTTCGCTCGTCGGCACGGATATTTACACGAAGCTCATCAAAGGCTACACCGAGAAGCAATGGGGACACAGTTGCACGGAACTACCTGCGTTCATCATCAAGCGTCTGCCTGTGCGTTATACATTCGACAACAACTATTTTAACGATCGCTATCAGGGCATCCCTGTTGGTGGATACAACAGGCTAATCGAGGCACTGCTCGACGGCATTGAAGTCCGTACTGGCGTCGATTTTCTCAAAGATCGCGCCGCTTATCAGACGATGGCCAAGAAGATCGTCTACACTGGCTCGATTGACGAGTACTTTGGTTACAAGCTCGGTCAGCTCGAATACCGTGGCCTGCGCTTCGATACCGAGCGTCTCGAGGAAGAAAATCATCAAGGCGTCGCTGTCGTTAACTATACTGAGCGCGAGATTCCTTACACCCGTATTATCGAGCACAAGCACTTTGAGTTCGGCAAACAACCCATCACCTACATTACCCGTGAATATCCTATCAATTGGCATCCGGGAGAAGAAGCCTATTATCCTGTCAATAATGAAAGTAATCAGAAGCTTTTTCAGAAATATGCAGCCCTAGCTACCCAGGAAACAAAAACTATTTTCGGTGGGAGATTGGCAGAATATAAATATTATGATATGGATGACGTAATCAAGAATGCATTGAAATGTAAGAGAATGGATTTTAATCGAATAAACGGAGTAGTTTCCTTATTGCGTTCTTGGTAGATTTGATACTGTTGGTAAAAGTCTTTATCATGCTGTATTATAGACGCCTATTAAAATTTGTAAGTCTACAAAGACTTAAGATGATGGATATATTTTGAGAAGTATTTTGTATGGAAGTGAATTTTCCTATGGATAGAATGCTTTATAGGGATTGCTTATATTAAATATTAAAAATTATATATTACGTCGATAAATAAAGGATTAATTGTCAGATATTGAAAGAGGCGAGATAAGTGAATATAGCCATTCTTTGTTTCGGAATTGCATCGATTTCTAGTGTGTCTGGGATAGAAAAAGTTTTTGTAGATATGGCAAATCAATTCGCTCAAAAAGGTGATACAGTATATTCTGTTTGGAATGATGAGCCCGGAATAGCTCCATATTATTCTTTTTTACCACAGGTAAGGCAAATTAATCTTGGGTTGGGGAAAATAAAAGCTCCTATGAGATATAAGATTCTTCGTGAAGTGGCCAAGGGATTACATCTTAATATTACAAATTATGTAGATAAATATAAAACTGAAAGATTATGTCAATCAATCCGGAATAAAATAGATATATCTGATATTGATATAGTAGTTTGCTACGAATTTAACAGTGTGATGGTGGCAAATAAATTATTTAATGGGAAAATGCCTATCGTTGCAATGTGCCATAATTCAATAGAATCCCAAATTGCTACATTAACACCTTTGCAGAGGAAAGAAGCTAGTAAAGTAACAATATATCAGGTACTGATGCCTAGTTTTGTTAATAAGGCAAGAAAATTAATAGATACTAAAATATGTTACATTCCCAATGTAGTAAAACCTGTCCCTGATAATGAAACTGCTGATTTAGCTGCTGATAAAAAAATATATAAGATAACAATGATTGGTCGTATAGATAAGAATCAGAAACGGCCACTTATTGCGATAAAATCATTTTTGGAGATAGCATCACGATTTCGAAATTGGGAATTGCATTTTTATGGACCAATAACAGATCAGCAATATAAAAAAGAGATTGACGAATATACTCGAGTATACGATATACATCATCAAGTTATATATAAGGGGATTACCAATAACCCTATGAATATTTTACATAATACTGATATATTTGCATTTCCTTCTGCATATGAAGGTTTTGGCTTGTCTTTGACAGAAGCTAATTCAATGGGCGTTCCTGCTATCGGATTTGCTACGGCTCCAGCTGTAAATGAAATCATAAAAAATAATATTACAGGATTTCTCGTAGAAGATGAGAAAGAATTCACAGAAAAATTAGCAATGTTAATGGAGAATAAAGTATTGAGGACTCAGATGGGAAAAGCTGCTCATCGAGCCATGGATGAATATTCTCCGAATATAGTATGGGGAAAATGGAGTCAATTACTGAATAAGTTGGTTACTGAGAATAAAAAAGGACGATGAATTTCATGAAAACATTTAATAAAGATTTTTTTAATTTAGAAAACTTTATAATAAAAAAGGAATGCTTCCTTTGTAGAAAAAAGAAAGATAAGGAAACAGATCCATATCATATTTGTTATAATGTAAATGACCCATATATTCATATTATGGGAGCATCTATGATATCCGTTCTAGAAAATAACCCGGAACGAGAAATAGTCTTTCATATTTTCACAGATGGTTATTCAAATCATAATAAAGAAAAACTTATTATGATTGCTGAACGGTATCATTGCGATTGTATCCTATACCATCTTAATATGAAACCATTTGAGGATTTTCATATTAAGGTAGCACGTTTTTCACGTATTACTTATGGCCGAATTTATATGCCAAAAGTTTTACTAGGTGAGGTGCATAGATTTATTTATATTGATGCAGACGCTATATGTATCCGTCCTCTTGATATTTTGTGGAATTTAAATTTGGAAGGAAAGGCCATGGGGGCCGTATTGGAAGCACCAGATGCAGTAGCATATCGAGCAGGATATCTAAAGTTAAAAAGTGGTAGGTACTTTAATGACGGAATCATGTTAGTAGATGTCGATGAATGGGAAAAGCAAAATATAACAGAAAAATGCTTTGCTTATCAGGAAGAACCAAAAGAACGTTTTTTAGGACAAAGCCAGGATGTCTTAAATTTGGTCTTTGATGGCAAAAATTATTTTTTACCTGCACAATATAATGTGTATGGTGGTGGTTGTAGAGATAATAATGACAGTATATTTATCCATTGGACTGGGAGAAGAAAACCGTGGCAAATGGTTTTGACAAAATTTGATCAGAAGTGGCGGGAATATAATGCACAATCTCCTTGGGATACGATAACGAATATTTTACCGGTGAAAAAGCCGGAAAACTATCACGATTTCCAACAGTGGGGGAGATATCAAAAGGAACAAGGAAATTTTTATGGATATTTAAAAGGCATATTTTGGTATGCATGGCTCCGTACACGATATAAATTGGGAATATAATAAAATGGAAGTAGTGAATTTTAGATGAAAATTGCAATTGCCGGTATAGGATATGTTGGATTGTCGAATGGTATGTTGCTCGCACAACATCAGGATGTCGTTGCTCTGGATATCGATGAGGCGAAAGTCCGTAAATTGAATCGGGGCATCTCGCCCATCATCGATGCAGATATCTCTTCTTTCCTGCAGCGTGGTGACATCCACTTCAAGGCGACGCTGGATGCTAAGGATGCGTTTACGGACGCGGACTTTGTCATCATCTCGACGCCGACGAACTATGACCCGAAGAAGAATTTCTTTGATACGTCGTCGGTAGAGACGGTCATCGAGGAGGTGCTAGCCATCAATCCGCAAGCGGTGATGGTCATCAAATCGACGGTGCCAGTCGGGTATACGGAGCATGTGAAGGCGAAGTATCATACGGAGCAGATCATGTTCTCACCGGAATTCCTGCGCGAGGGCAAAGCGCTGTACGATAACCTGCATCCGTCGCGCATCGTGGTCGGCGAGAAGTCGGAGCGAGCACATGTCTTTGCCAATCTGCTGGCAGAGGGGGCGGTCAAGAGGGATATCCCGATGATCTTCACGGGATCGACGGAGGCAGAGGCCATCAAGCTCTTTGCGAATACGTATCTGGCGCTGCGCGTGGCATACTTCAATGAGCTCGACTCGTATGCTGAGATTCGTGGGCTCAATACGGGCGACATCATCAAGGGGGTCTGCCTTGACCAGCGCATCGGTGATTTCTACAACAATCCTTCCTTTGGCTACGGTGGCTACTGCCTGCCGAAGGATACGAAGCAGCTGCTGGCGAACTACCATGATGTGCCGCAGAATCTGATTTCGGCGATTGTCGAGGCAAACCGCACGCGCAAGGACCACATCTCGGATATGATCATCGAGAAGAACCCGAAGGTCGTCGGTGTCTACCGCCTGACGATGAAGAGCAACTCGGATAACTTCCGCGCCTCTGCCATCCAGGGCATCATGAAGCGCATCAAGGCGAAGGGCATCCCGGTCGTAGTCTATGAGCCGACGTTGGAGCAGCCGGACTTCTATCGTTCGCGCGTCATCCGCGATTTGGCTGAGTTCAAGCGTGTCAGCGATGTCATCATCACGAATCGTTGGGATGACGTTCTGGCGGATGTCAAGGAAAAGGTCTACACACGCGATCTCTTTGACCGCGACTGAATCTGGAATGTAGAAAGGATGGACGGATATGTCTTATTTACCATTTGATGCGACGAAAAAGGTCTTAATCACCGGTGCTGCGGGATTTATCGGCTTTCATTTGTCGAAGCGGCTGTTGGGGCTCGGGGCGACGGTTGTCGGCTTTGATAATGTCAATGACTACTACGATGTCCGCTTGAAGGAGAGCCGGTTGGAGCTTCTGCGCCAGTATCCGGCGTTCACGTTTATCAAGGGTGACTTGGCGGATGAGGCGGCAGTCACGGCGCTATTCGATCAGTATCAGCCGGACATTGTCGTCAATCTCGCGGCGCAGGCTGGTGTGCGGTACAGCATCGACCATCCGCGCTCGTATATCGACTCGAACATCATCGGCTTCTTCAACATCCTCGAGGCGTGCCGCCATCATGAGGTGGAGCATCTGCTCTTTGCTTCGAGCTCGTCGGTCTACGGCAACCAGCAGAAGACGCCGTTCTCGACGACGGACAATGTCGACCATCCGATCAGCCTCTATGCGGCGACGAAGAAGTCGGATGAGCTCATGGCGTACACCTACAGCCATCTCTACGGGATTCCGGCGACGGGATTGCGCTTCTTCACGGTTTACGGGCCGTTCGGCCGTCCGGATATGGCGTATTTCAAGTTCACCAACAAGATCCGCAGGGGCGAGGCTATCCAGATCTACAATAACGGCGATATGTACCGCGACTTCACCTATGTCGACGACATCGTCACGGGCATCGAGCACATGCTCTGCAATCCGCCCAAGGCGAATGAGCTCGGCGACTGCTACAAGGTCTACAACATCGGCAACAACAAGCCGGAGAAGCTCATGCACTTCATTGAGGTGCTGGAACAGGCCATCGGCAAGACGGCGAAGAAGGAGTTCCTGCCCATGCAGCCCGGTGATGTCTACCAGACGTACGCGGATGTGAGTGAACTGGAGCGCGACTTTGACTTCAAACCGGCGACGACGATTGAAGAGGGGCTGGGCAAGTTCGCGGCATGGTATAAGGACTACTATAAGGACTGAGATGCATGACTTGTGCCAATACGGTCTGTCACAGCCATGGATGAAGCTGTTCTCACGGTGAGAAGAGAGGTGATAGGGATGCCGGACAAAAAGCGCATTGCGCTCGTCACGGGCGCGTCGAGCGGGCTTGGGCGGGAGTTTGCGCGGCTCTTGGCACGGGAGGTGGTCGACGAGCTCTGGCTCGTGGCGCGGCGTGAGGAGCGGCTGCGGGAGTTGGCGGCGGAGGTGGCTCTGCCTTGCCGCGTCTTTGCGCTGGACTTGACGCAGGAATCCGCACTGGAGGCGCTCTCGGCGGCGCTTTCGGCGGAGCCGGTGACGGTGCGATGGCTCGTCAATGCGGCTGGGTTTGGCCGCATCGGCATGGCGGCGGACATCGGGGCGGCGACGACGGGGCGCATGATCGCGCTGAACTGCCGCGCGGCGGCGGAGCTCACGGAGCGGGCGCTGCCGTACATGGAGCGCGGCAGCCGCGTGCTCGAGATTGCCTCGTGTGCGGCGTTCCAGCCCATCCCGTACCTCGCGGCGTACGCGGCGACGAAGGCGTTCCTCCTGCGTTACAGCCGCGCGCTGGCGGCGGAGGTCGCGGAGCGCGGCATCACGGTCACGGCCATCTGCCCGTACTGGATTCGCGACACGGAGTTCATCCACGAGGCGAAGCAGACGGACAAGGCGGGGCTGTTCCGCGGCTTCCCGCTCGCGACGGACCAGAAGACCGTCGCGCGGCGCTCGCTCTGGGCCGCCGAGCACGGCTTTACCGTCTTCACGCCCGACCTCGTCTCGACTCTGCACCGCATCATCACATCCCTCCTGCCGCACCGCCTCATGATCGCCCTGAGCAACCTCTGGCGTCATCTGGCAGGCTAAGAAAAATGTGATTTTGAAAGCGAAAAAGCCAAGAATTCTGTGATAAAAGCCCCGAAAAAGTGCAGAATTCTGTGATGGCGGTGTAAGTCTTGATGCAGGGTGCGCTTCCTGCTATACTGTATCGGGGGATGTCCCCTAGAGCGAACGCAGCATTTTGCTGTCATCTACGATGCAATTTGATGGTCATCGGTGGTCGAGCCGCAATGCTTGGCATAAATCCGCGCATTCCGTAAGTAACCCTTCGGCGTACGTCAAGACATGAAAAAACCGTCCCTGCAAGGACGGTTTCTTCAGACGTACGGTGGCCATCAGCGCTAGCCCGCTGTTTGTATGGCTGAAATTTTTTAGCAACAGATATGCCGAGCTGACCATTTTAGAGGTTCGCTCTTTTTATCTATGTATATTATACAGCGGCGCAGCAATGGCGTCAATTGTGGAGATGGAAGAATGGATTTGCCGGAGAAGATACGCAAGGGCATCGTTGAGTTGGCGGAGAGGCATCGTGTTCGCAAGGTCATTCTCTTTGGCTCGCGAGCGCGTGGAGACAATTGGGAGCGCAGTGACGTCGACCTCGCGGCGACGGGCGGGGATGTCATCCGCTTTGCGCTGGACGTCGACGAGGTCATCCCGACGCTATTGATGTTCGATGTCGTGAACTTAGATGAGCCTGTGCAGCCGGAACTGCTGGATTCAATCAGGAGAGAGGGAATTGTGCTCTATGAAAAAATATGATAATTTTTGCCGCGCACTCCGCAATCTGAAAGAGATTGAGTCGAGGCAGCCGCCTTACGATACCATCACGCAGACCGGCATGGTGTCGTTGTTCGAGATTTGCTTTGAGCAATCCTGGAAGGCAATGAAGGAACTGCTGGAATACTCTGGATACAGTGAGCACAAGATTGGCTCCCCGCGCGCCATCATCAAGCTGGCCTATCAGGCGGGCATGATCCAGGATGAGGACGTCTGGGTCGATGCGCTCCACGACCGCAATAATGTCGCGCATTCGTACAACGAGGCAATTGCGCTGTCCATCATCCGCGCGAGCAAGGAACGCTACATTGCGATGTTCGAAGCCTTGCAGCAGGAGCTGGCACAGAACTGGCTTTGATTTTGCTGACAAAAAACGGCTGCCTGAATCTGAGATTCAGGCAGCCGTTTTGTTTCATATGGAGCGGGCAAGCGGAATCGAACCGCCCTCTAAAGCTTGGGAAGCTTCCATTCTACCGATGAACTATGCCCGCGTCATTGCTGACTTAAATATTTTATCATTTTTTGCCTGTTTTGGCAAGGCTGTCTTTGAGGGCGGCGATGGTGGGCAGGACGGCGATATGGGGGTAGCGGGCGAAGGTCTCGGCGCTGGTGGTGCCGGTGGTGACGGCGAGGAAGTCGACGCCGGCGTTCTGGGCGGTCTCGGCATCGATGTAGCTGTCGCCCGTGTAGAGGACGTCGGACTTCTCCATGTGGAAGTGGTCGATGGCGCGCAAGAGGCCCGTCGGCTCTGGTTTGTGGCTCTTGACGTCGTCGCTGCCGATGATCAGGTCGATGAGCTCGGGCACGTGGTCGACATCGAATTTCTCCTGGATGCGGCGGTGCGTCTTGTTGGAGATGATGCCGACTTTTGCGCCGGTGGCCTTGATGGCGCGCAGGGTTTCGACGGCGCCGGGGAAGAAGGTCGTGCCGGGCGTCATGTAGCGGTCGGCCTCGGGGCGGTAAGCGTCGACGAAGCGCTCGGCTTCGGCGTCGTCCGCGGTGCCGACGATGCGCTTGACGGCCTCGACCATGGGCAGGCCGATGGTCTTCTTGATGCGCTCGTCGGGCACGTCGGGGTAGCCGAGCTTCTGCAAGGTGATGTGGAAGCACTTGACGATGGCGGGCTCGGAATTGACGAGCGTGTAGTCGAAATCGAAGAGGTAAAGACGATAATCCAAAGCTGGCACTGCTACTAAAAACATAGACAAAAATGTGCATGTCTTAGAAAATTCCTTATTCATCGTGTATGCTTTTGTCCAGGCAAGCCTGAGACTACTCACAAGTTCTTGTA
>ENA-OWPP01000475-OWPP01000475.1-human-gut-metagenome-genome-assembly--contig:-NODE-475-length-45713-cov-6.834947_pt1 | contig 45713 bp, 46 predicted proteins | sample MGYA00248265_ERZ651848 | MGnify/ENA primary metagenome ERZ651848 (study PRJEB26924, sample SAMEA4378233) | human gut metagenome | biome: human gut; feature: human-associated habitat; material: faeces...
CCGGCCACGCTCAAATCCTGGCATGGGCTGCCCCCGCAGATGATGTCTACCGGGAACAACAGCCTGCCGTTCAATTTTGTAATGTCGCCCTTATGGGCCATGCCTGGGAAGCGCCGCTCCGTGACTTTCATGGGAAACGACTCGATCTCGCTGGCCCAGAGCGTTTTGATCCCATACCGCTCCGCCGCGAGAGGAAAGCCGCCGATGCCGTCGAAGAGGCTCCCCATGGTCAGAGGAGCTACCCCATGGACATCCCCATCCCCTCTGTGTGCGAGAGTTCCATGGACTGTATTTCCTCCGCGCTGACACTCCGCACAGGGATGTCGAGACGCTCCGCCAGATCCTTTTCTCCCGCCATACTGGGGCTGATCCGGTCCCCGCACAGCCACAGCTCGTCGCAAAGCTTCAGCATCCGGTTTCCCATATCAATGCCCAGTTGCCGCTCCTCCGGGTCGCTGTCATCCAGCATCTGGGTGTAGAGCAAATGGGGCGCAAAGGGGACCACGCCCTCCGAGATGGCGTACCGGCATGCCTGCCGGGCAAATTGGAGGTTTTGCTCCACATCTCCGGACAGAGGTGAGGCGATGTAGACCACTTTGGCTGGTGTGTCAGTCTCCCTCCGGGTCTGGCATAAGTATGAGGGATCATGGATGACCACGCCGTTCTTGCCTATCTCAACAGGCTGATCCATTTCCTCAGCCCACTTCAGATATGACGGGTCAACTCCCTGACGGTATATGTCCGGCAGCCATTTTGCCGGGATGCTGAACAGCCTGGAGGAGTACTCTGTCTCCCGCTGAATGGTATAGGCAAGGGCCTCGTGGATTGCCGGGAGCAGGGGCCACATAGACCGCGGGTCATCGTCCTGAAAGTTGATCTCAAACATGACCACATCCTCGTACCGTTCCCAGCTCCCGCTGTCATCCTCGTTCCACACATAGTCAGCGGAGGTGATGTTCACGCCTTCGTCATTGCAGTTGATCCAGATGGTTTTATCCAGATCAGGGAGCCGCACAGCCAGCGTCCCCACCATACAGCCGCCTCCGGTGTTGCCGTAGATACGGTCTGTGACTTCATACCGCATGATCTCAGGGTCTGCCTGTAGGGAAATTGTTTTGAGCAGCTCCGCCTGTATGCTCCGCTCCACATCATACCCGCCCGGATACTCCACACACCGGTACTCCACGGCGGGGTGGCGGTTGAGGCAGAGCGCCTTCATATCCCGGATCTTCAGTTCCGCGTCCTTGCGCTCGGGAAAGAAGAGCCGGCGGCTGTTCTCAGATAAAAAGCCGGAGAGCCCCGCCATAGGGTTCTCCGGCCTTGCTTCCGCCCAGATCGCGTAGATCTTGGGCGGATGGATTCCTTTTTCTTCTGTCATATTCGTCTCCTTATTTTGGCGCCACCGCAGCCGCGATGGTCCGTGTGGTGTTGACGGCGGCCTGTGCTGTGTAGACCGCGCTCATGATGTTGGCCCTTGTCGTGGTGTCCAGGCCGAAGGTGCCGGCAATTCTGGGCACCTCCCCCGCGGAGAGCATGAGGCCCAGCCCCAGCAGGGCATGGTCCTTGAACACCATAAGGCCCGCCACCAGAATCGTGGATTGGAGAAAGGCGGTCAGGCACAGGCCGATGACCTGCTTCATCCATTGCACAAAACCGTCCACATATCCACGTGGGATGCTGAACATATACAGAGAGCCCACCGCGATCTGGATAAGCAGGATGCCGCCCCGCTTCAGATTGGCAAAAAAGACCTTGATCACCGCGTAGGCCATGAGGATGATGCAGAACAGGAGCATGATGGGGCTGGTAATGACGCCAAAGCCAAAATCCAGCGTCACCTGCGTCATATCCGCGATACTTTCCACACTGCTGAGGTCTGTGATGATCTGCTGTCCCACATCCCCGATGCTGGTCCCGTAGCCAGTGATCCCGACGCTGAGCCGGCCCTGCAGCGATACGGACAGGGCATAGAGCCGCACGGGGAGGATGGTGAACAGGCTGACGGCCAGGAAGCCCTTGATGGCGCCCAGCGCCGTGTGCTGGAGATTGGCCCGGCCCGTGGTGTACTCGATACCGAACTCAAAGGCGCACACCACCAGGCTCACCCCATACAGCGCCCAGCCAAGCTGGGAGAAAAACAGGACGATGGCCTGTACCCACTCCAATTCAAATATCTCCACCCCCATGTTGCCCATGGCGGAGAAGAAGTTCCCAAGGAAGCCCACGATCTGTCCGTAGAACCAATCGATCAGGTTGTCCATGACGGTGGAGGCCACAAAGTCCCAGATAAACAAGAAAAAATCACCCCTTTTGCGAAAGGGGCGTACCACCTGCGGAAAACAGAAAGAGGGCCGTACAGGCGGTACGGCCCTCATGTAGTCGTTGCGGCAGAAAGAAAACGGGCACTGCTGCAGTGCCCGCGTGTCTTCACGCCCGGATTCAATCACATATTAGCATGTTCTATCTGGCGTCCACACAACTTTTTCGTGCCATTTTGCGCGACTTTCTATTTGATAAACACATCTATAACCACTTATTTATCATATTTCCGGGTATGAAGCAAATGAACTTTTGGTGTCACATGGTCTGCTGCAGGGTGGGTGCGTCAGGTGACTGTCCCCCCTGAGCCGCGTAATAGGCGTTGGCTGCATCCCCGCCATCATTCATATGCTTCACAGCCCGAAGCATGCCGTCACGGTCTTGGGGTTCCATAAGAAAGCCCACCAACGCAAGCGCGGACACATGGTCCAGGCTTCCGCCAAGGCTCAGGTACTGGGCGGCGCTTTGGATCTCCACGGGCAGAACCACAGCAAGCGTATTGTAGAGCTGTCTGCTGATGTTGCGCCCATATTGAGCGTCTGCGTCGTGAAACGCGCCGCAGAGGTCGCTGACAACTTCAGCAAAGGACTGATCAAAATCCTCGTTGATTTCATAAGCTGCCCGGATCCACTCGCTGAATGTCCCATCCCGGCCGCCCAGCTCCTGCTCCAGCGCATAAAATTGGCGGATCCCATGGGGTAAATCCGAGCTGAACTTCTGTTTGTTTTCTCTGACATCCCACTTTCCGCTTTGGAATTCCTCTAAAGCCGTTCTGGACTCCTCCATCGCCTCCGGCGTTGGATCACACCCACTCTCTACCGCGTGATCGCTGATCTGCTCCAACGGCCAGCCCTCCTTCAGAAACTCAGCGGCGCCGCGAAGCTCAAAATAATTAAAGACAAATTTTTCTCCGTAATTGAACAGAGCCGCAGCTGTTTCCACGCCTTGGTGCCGCTTGATAGGACGAGCTCCACAAAGGCGTGGTCAAAAATCTCGGATTCCGTTTCTGTCCCGTCCCGCTCCAGACTCTTAGCGTATTCCAGCCAGTTTTTCATGGCTTGATTAGAGACATCCGGGAGCAGGGCTGTTATCCTTCGCTCAAAATCTTCCCTGGTCATAGCTTCAGAGCCCCACAATGCCCCAGATGTAGTTGGGGGCCAACAGGACGAAAATTAAGCACACAAATAGGATGGCTGGACCGGTCCACTCGAACTGTCCATGCTTTCGATAATCAAAATACGCCATTGCCAATTTGACAAAAAAAGCGATGGCCAGTACCATGCTCAGTGCCGGAAACACGACGCTGTCCACCACCGTTTTGATCTGCTCTGAGGCGTCACCCCAGGTCTGTTCCACCGCATCCGCCACATCTCCCGCGGCCATCGCCGGCATACAAAAAAGACCTGCCAGCAGGAAAACCGCCGGCAGGACGCAGATACATCTTTTCAGTTTCATATAAGCTGTTCTCCTTTAAAAAATCATATTCTGGGGCATGATACGGGCATCTCTTGGTTTTCCGTTCCACCTCCTCTGTCGGGCATGCATATGCGCAGAATTGTGCCGGTTCGATCCGTCAACAACCATTAGATTGTGGGCAAACATGAGTTGACAATGCTCTTGGTGTATCGTATAGTACAGATGAATCCATTGGATATTCTGAATGCGTTGGGAGGAGATCATATTGAGCGAGGAAAAAAACGTGCTGTACACCCCGAAATATCCCGCCTCTGACGGTGGGTTCGACGATCAGGTCCAGGCCATGGAAAAGGCAGCGGCTGCTGCCGGATGCGAGTTCACTCCCCGCAGCTCCTATTGTGAGGGCGATATGCGGAAACTGTTCGAAGCCCACACTGGCGTGAAGCTGGGCGATCAGGTTACGCAGGCAATTGTCATCGTTCAGGAGGACTGACCTTTCTCTCCGGGCAGGGGCGCGGCCAATAAGGCCGTGCCCCTGCTTTGTTTGTCTCCTTAATACCCGGTGCGGGGCAGGGGATCAGACGGCTTGTAGACTTTGGTCACCCAACGGCTGGTGGCCATGATCCACTGGCCGTCATAGACGCCGCCCGCGTCCGCCTGGTTGGTGAACTGGGTTCCGCCGGTAACCCAGGAAACCACATTGCAGTACACCCGCGGTGCCTCCACCTGTCGGAAGTTGGCGGGGACCACGCCGAAGGACACCATGAACTGCGTCACATACTCGTTGGAGGCCAGCCCCAGCGCGGCGGGGGATGCGTCCAGCACATAGTTCTGCTGGGTGGAGAGGTTATCCGCCAGGACGCGCCAGGTATCTCCGCTGAGGTTGGTCTTGTAGACCACCTTGTAGTTGCCTGGCACATTATAGGTCCCGGTGACCAGCTTATCCAGCCGCACCGCCTGGGTGGGGAGCGTGTCCCTCCAGTAAAACGAGGTGAGGTTGGTGGTGGAGTTGTTGGCGATAGCGCTGAGGTCATAGCGGATCTGCTGGCCGGGCATGACCTCCACATATCCCGTCTTCTTAATGCTGACGTTGGTATAGAGGCTCCTGTTGGTCATGGCCGCCTTGACGATCTGCCCCTCATGCTCGATCTCCACCTCAATAGGCGTCTTGTCCAGGCTGTAGAAGTCCGCCGCCCTGGATTCAATGATTTCATAGCGGGCCAGAGGCAGAGGCTTGCTCACGGCCACACCGTTTTTATCAGTCCGGATGGTATCCACCAGACGGCCCGTCCGGGCGTTGTAGATCTCAAACTCTGTGTTGGGGATAGGGGTCCCGGCAGGCCAGCCGTTCATGCTATTGTAGTCGGCGCTGGTCTTGGTGATCTGGATCTGGCCTGTGATGGGGGTATTCTCCCACTCCACTTCGGTGACCTTTCCGGCGCGCACATAGACGGTCTTGAGCTGGTCGTCCACCACATATCCCTCGTTCTCCAGCTCACGCAGGTAAAACCGGCCGGAACTGGTCAAATCGTCGATATAGACATATCCCCGGTCATCTGAGGTGTATTGACCGATAGGCTTATGGTTGCTGTCATAGAGCAGGAAAACGACTCCGGGAATACCCTCGCCGTCCGGGTCCACCTTGTGGATGAGAATACCGCTGATGGGCTGGTTGGTCACAGTCTTGCGGGTGACCTGCCCATCTTCCACGCTGAAATAGATGGGGGTAGCGTCCAGGCGGAACGAGCTGGGACAGTCGGTTTCCACCGCGTAGTAATCGCCGGCCTCCAACGGGAGGTAGACCTTGCCGTCCCGCCCGGTGGTGACGGTACCCACCAGAGCGTCGCTGTGGACCGCGCGGATTTCGAACGTGGTGTCGGGGATCGTTTCCGTCCGGTCCGCCTCACTGACTTTCGTGAGCTCGACGCCGCCCTCCGGCTTGTTATAAAAGTAGAGGGTCTGGACCTCATCACCCTCGATGATCTCAATGGTCTGGGGCGTGCTGTCCAGAACATAGCCCGAAATCGTGGAGACCTCTTTCGCGGTGATGGTCATGCCAGCTGTGAGGCCCGTAATGACCACACGGCCCGCGCTGTCGCTCACATAGCGGCCATTGTCCGGGCCTACATAGGCGCCGGTGGAGTCGGTCACAAGGAATTCCACCCCGGCCAGCGGCTGGTCGTTCTTCTTACCGTCGTAGATGTACTTTTGGAGGATCAACGTTTTTTCCGAGTCGTTGTAAAAATAAAGGTGCTGTGTGTCATCCGGATTTACCACAATGGTCTGACTCCTGGTATCTTCGTCGATGGTATAGCCCGGTACACTCTGTACCTCTGTCGCTATGATGGTGCCTGTGACCCCGGAGAGGATGATCTGTCCCTCTGAATTGCTCCAGTAGAGGCCATTGGAGGACAGCTTGCCGTTTTCATCCGGAAGGAATGACCCGTCCGCATAGGTGATTTTGAACTGTACGCCCTCCAGCGGCGTTTTCTTGTCGGCGCCCGACAGTTTGTGGATGATCAAATTACCCAGCGGCTGATTGCGGAACTGGAGGGACATGGTCTGGCCAGCCTTGATCTCCGCTGTCTGGGGGGTGTCGTCCAATAAATAGCCCGGTTTTGCCCTGGTTTCACGTACCACCAGGACCGTGCCGGGGTCCAGATTTTCTACCAGGAAGGAACCGCTGCTATCGGTCGTAAACTTGCCGTTGGCGTCCCCCACCAGCATCCCGTCGCTGGTAGTGACCAGAAATTCCACATCGGAAAGCGGCTCTTTTTTCTCGTCATTCGAGATTTTAGTGACCAGCAGAGCGCCCTTGGGAGAGTTCCCAAAGTGGACCTCCACGACCTCCTGGTCCTTGCCGGAGAGGTAGACTGTCTGAGGCGGTGTGTCGATCACATGAGAGCCATCACTGGAGAGCTCCTCGATGATATAAGTGCCAGCTTCACAGCCGGTGACGGTAAAGGACCCATTTTTCGAGGTGCGATAGACGCCGATCACCGTGCCGCCGCTGCCGCTGGCGTTGCCGCTCAAATAGCGTACCTGGAACCAGCAGTTGGGGAGCGCCTCTCCTGTCTTTGAATCGTACTTCCACACACAGATGGCGCTCAGCGGCCGGTCCTCAAAGCGGAATGTATAGCTGCCGCCTGCGGGAATGAACACCTCCTGTGTATCCTCGTCCGGAAGGGAGAAACCAGGGGCCGGCTCCAGTTCCTTTACCCGGTACCAGCCGTCACGGAGAGAAATGTCCGGTTCAGAGAGAACGATGCAGCCCTCGGAATCCGTGTAATACACGCCCAGGTCGTTGTATTCTCCGGTATCGGTATTGTTGGAGGCGTACCAGACCTGCATCTTGACATTTGCGATGGGATCATGGGTGATCGAATTTTCCTTGATGATCTCGATGAAAGGCCGTTTGTGGTTCTCAAAACTGACCGTCTTTTCATCGCCGGCGTTCAGGCTGATGGTCTGGACCCGTTCCGATTCCGTTTCTGAGATATAATATGGGGAGGGAACGGATTTTTCTGTGATTTGATAGCTGCCGGGGTCTACCCGCTTGGAGACGGTTCCGTCCGCCCCGGTGGTCCATTCGTCCTTGTAGTCACTGTCAACCCCCTCCACTAAGAAGACAGTTCCGGGGATCCTGACCGTGGGATCGTCTGCATCTGATTTTGCGATGGTGAGCAGGGGCTGTTTCTCATTGGTAAAAATCAGCTCTTTGTCATCACCTGGGCCAAGCCAGATGGTCTGGGTAGGCTCATCGCCCACCACATAGGGCTCCGGCACCGATTTTTCCGTTACCTCGAAGCTGTCCACAGGGAGAGCTGTCAGGACCGCTTTCCCATCCTCACCAGTGGTCACATCGGTGTGGAAGCCGGAGTGGATGCCTTTGACCTCAAAGACAGTGCCGGGGATAACGGTATCCTCTTTGCCAGCCTCCCGCTTCCAGATGGTCAGATTGGGCAGACGCTGGTCCTTGGCGGTCACCTTGACGGTGCCGCCCCCATCCACCGTGGCTTGATCCACATGGACAATGACCGGTTCCAGCAAGGTGGCCATGGGTGCCGGTGCAGACTTCTCGATGAATGCGTACATGCCCTCGGTGACGTTGGGGACCACGATGCGGCCTGAGCTGTCGGTTTTCTCTGTGGCAATGATCTGCCCATCCTTTACCACATGGAATACTGCATCGGGGAGGGGAGCGTCAGAATCATCCAGCTTCTGCAATTCAATTTTGACGCGGGCATCATTTTCAAAAACTAAACTGACATCATGCTTGCCGTCCCACCCAAATTCCTGTTTGACCTTGTCCGGGTCCGGGCTGAGGGAGTACCCGGCGGGCGGGGTGAGTTCCGTCGCGGTAAAGCTGCCGATGGGCATAGCGTCCCAGGGGACGTCCTCCAGATAGCCCCCATTGCCTGTCACATAAGTACCGGTAAAACTGTTGTCCACTCCTTCGATCTTGATGACCGCGCCGGCAAGACCTGTGGTGGGGTTGTCCGCATCCACCTTACGGATGGTCCCTTCGCTGGTGACCTCGGGCGTGTCCGTGAATGTGACGGTCACGGCCCTGCTACTACCGTTGGGCAGGGCCACATACTGGGGTCCCGCGTTGTCGATCTGGTATCCTTCCGGCGCTTCCAGTTCCACGATGGAATATGTCGAGGCGTCCAAGCCTTTGAGCGTATAGGTCCCGTCGCTCCCGGTCACGACCTCCTGCTCATAGGTCCCGTTTTCTGAACGCACCATGAACCGTGCTCCAGGGAGCCCCTTGTTGGGATTGGTGGCGTCCACCTTCTTCACGGTCAGGTCGTACTTCTCACGGGTGACGTCCAGGTTCCCAATCATAATGGCCTGCACGTCCTTGGCCTGATGGGAGCTGGTGCTGGAGCCGGTGTATTGGTATTCGTAGACGGTACACTCGCCCCATACGCCCTGCTTGCCCAAATCCAGGATATATTGAGCGCGGTCCCGGAAGGAGGTCCCGTCCAGCAGATCATCTACACCGCTGTAATTGCTATGGTGCAGGTTGTTATAAACGCAGACCAGCTCCTCGGCACAAGCGGTGGCCGGATCCGCCAACAGGCCGGCCTGATAGCGCCAGATGATGGCCTGCACCCAGGCGTTCATGATCCAGGAATAATCGCTGCCCCACACCTCATCTACACCCAGGGCGTGAGCCTGATCGGTGAACACGCCGGTGGTATGGGCGTAGTAGTAGGCCATCATGGTCTGTACGGTAGGGTCGGTGATGGGCTTGGGTTTCCCCCAGGTCTGCCCCTCCAGGGACCAGCCCATGCCCTTGCCGTGTTCGGCACAGAAGCCGATGGTGCTTTTCTGGTTGTAATCGAAGGTCATTTGATGGAGCAGGCAGGTCCCCAAACTGGGAGATTCATAGTGGACGCCGTTGTGGGTACAGTCTTCCATTTTAATGGAGCTGGGAGCGTCCGCCGCCAACGCTGCGGTGGGCAGCAGGCCCAGCATACAGACCAGCACCAGCAGCATGGAGATCATTCGCTTGTACGGGAAACAAATCTTTCGCATACTTTGATCCTTTCTGAAAAAGGAAAGGCCGGGGGACCATGCTTCCCAACAATAAAAACAGGCTGCGGGGGCCTGGTCCCTACGGCCTGTTTCTTTTTCTGTGTTTTGATTTATTGATGCGCGCGGTGCCGGAGCCTCATGTGGATCGCTCCGGTAAAGTGTTTACTGGGGTGTGACCACCTCCTCACGGGCTGATATAAAAGATGGCCTCTCGTTTGAGAGGCCATCCGGCTGGTATGCTTATTCATATGGGTTGTGGGTGTTCGGGCAGCCCACGAACAGGTAGCAGTAGGTCACGCCGTCGCGCTCCGTCACGCCCACACCGATGCTGTCACCGTCTGGATCGATCATGGTTTCGAAGTGGCCGGGGGAGCTGATCCAGTTCTCCAGAGCGTGTTGGGCGGTGTCTTCAGTGGACACTCCGGTGAATACGGTCAGGTTCACGCCGAATCCGTAGGGATAGCCGCACGTCAGGGCTGCCTCACATTCCTCTTTCGTGTGATGCCAGCTATACTCCTTGTCGGAGATGCTTTGGGCTGCGTCCATCAGGGCTTCATTGACGGTCAGCTCCGCTACACTGTTCTCCCGGCGCATCTCGTTGACCAGCCGTACCAGCTCCAACCGCACAGCCGACACCTCGCTTTGGTCCGGGCTGTCCCCGGTGGTGGGAGTCTGCGGCGCGTTTGGTCCTACGGTCAGCGTCAGGGCGCCGGTTTCCCCAGCCTGGTTGGAGGCGGTGATCTCCACACTCCCCTCGGCCTTGGCAACGGCCACCCACAAGCTCATCACCTGCTCCACCACCACTGTATCCGGGTCGCTGGAGGCCACCGTGTACGCCGCCCCGCTGGGGCCGATTACCAGGCCGCTCCGTTCTCCCACCTCCAGCACGGCGCCCTTGTAACTGCTCACCCGGATGGGAGGCGCCTCCGCCGCATGGGCTGCGGTGCCGGCCATCAGGAGTCCGATCAGGATGCCTGTGGTCACCATCAGCACGTTCTTTCTTCTGCTCATACCGTTTTCCTCCTCGATGTTATTAGGCTTTGCCTTTACAAGCCCAACATATCAGAAAAGGGTTTGAAAGTCGAGCGGAAAGCGTTCGTGAAAAGGGAGAAATCAGCGTCTATTTTATGATTCGGGAATCAATTGGCCACCGCTACCACTTTCCAGCGGTTGTCCCGCTGATCTCGGACACAGGTGTACATCGTGATCTGGTCGTTGGCGGTGGGATTCAGGCCGGAGGTGTCATTCTCATTGACTTTTTCAACGGAAATCACCTTGTAGGTCCTGGTCCCCAGCTTGGTGGTGAGAGTGACCTTATCCCCAATCTCCAGCGTATGGAGCCGCCCGAAGTGGTTGTTGACGCCCCGGTTGTGCGCCGCCACCGCGATATTTCCCCGCCAAATGGAGGTGTCCTCGAAATGGCCGGCACCTTTGGCCAATGTCTTGCTGTCCGTACCCTCATAAACTTTGACCGTCAGACCGATGGCCGGGATCTTCAGGGTGGCCAGATACCCGCCCTTGTAGTAGAGATCATCCGTCACCTCCGTGTAGCGGGTAGAGGGGACGGTCGTGTCGGAGCCAGTCACGGAGCCAATAGGACTTCCGGGCGTTATGACACTTGAGCCGCTCCCATTGACCACCGCCCCGGTGGCAGGAGCGCCGCCGGGAGCCAGGTTAGGCGTGAGATAGCTCCCGGTGTTCCTGGTATCCATGCTGGGCGTTCCGAAACCGGGTGGGACGAGGGCGGCGTTCTTGCTGACGTCCTCATTCTTTCTGGCGCCGCCGTCCGCGGTGTGGACCACCTCCACGGAGGTGGGCTTGCCATAGTCCGGCCCGTCCGGGGCGTCGATGGTGTACTCCAGCGCGCTGGCCGGCAGGACCATCCCTGCGGCAAGGCAGAGGGCAAGCATGGCTGTCATGGTTCGTTTCATGGTGTGTTCCTCCCATCAGGCGGACTCGCCGCCATCGTCATCGGCCTCACGGCGGCGCCGGATGAAGATCGCCGCTCCGATCCCCGCGCCCGCCAGAGCCACAATGCCAAAGGGGACCAGGACTGCCGCCCAGTTGAATTGGGCGGGGAGCTGGTCCTCCGGGGCTGTCACAGGCTGGAGGGGCGTTCCCTCGAAGATAGCCACATACCGGGTCCGGTTCAGGGCGATCCGGCTGACCGTCCCGGTGTAGTCCGCCGTTACCGTATAGCCCTTGACGTAGCTGCTGGTGGTGGAGCCGGTATAGGTGGCCACCGCGGTGAAACGGTCCCCCAGAGCGTAGCCGTCTGAGGTGGCGGTATTGTCTGTCTGCCAGTCGATATCCTTGAGCGTCAGGGTCTTTCCATTCTCCTCAATCGTCTTGGGGATATACTGGGTATCCTGGCCCTCGAGATTGGGATAGGACCGGGTGGCGCTGATCTCTTTCGTAGAGCTTCCATACCCGGCCACCTCCACCCGGACGGTGTCCAGCTGGAGCGTCAGGGTGCCCATGAGTCCGTCATCGGTGACGAATTCACGCTCCTGGGGGAGCAGGGCGAGTACCGAGGCCATGTCCTTGTTCTTACTGGGGAGAGAGACGGTCTCTGTATGCTGCCGCTCCTCATGCTCGGGGAGCTCCTGCTTGAGCAGGTCTGTAAGCGTGTAGCGGAAGCCGTCCTGCTCAAAGTCGGACCGGGGGATGCCGGCAGGATCCTCCTCCGGGGCCAGGTCATAGATCTTCTTCAGCTCCGTGCCATCCTCGCTCCGGGTCACTGAGGTGGGATAGCAGACCGCCGCAGTCTCGGCGGCAAGGGCGCTGACCGGCAGGGCCAGTGTCAGCATCAGCGCCGCGGCGCAAAGGCTGAATACTCGTTTCATGGGTAACCGCCTCCTATCTCACATACTCTCGCTGGTCTGGCCGTTATCCTGGGTAGACTCAGCCTGGTGTTCCTGCTGGCGTTGGGGGAGCTGATACAGGGCCTGGTGGTAGGTATCCAGCACCGCCTGACGGAACTGCTGGCGGAACTCCCTCTCGCTGGGGAAGCAGGCGTCCCGGTATCCGCCGTCTGTCCGGTAACCCGGCATGGAAATGAAGGGCCCGTTCCCCACGTCCACCACCTTCAGGCCCCGGATGGTGAAACAGCCGTTCAGGTTGGCGGAGGCTTCCGCCAGAACCGGGCCGGAGGTATGGATCGCGTAGATACGCACATCCACCTGTGTGGGCATGGTCTGATGATGCTCCTCCCGCGTGGAAATGACAGTGTTTTCTTCGTTCATGACAGCATTTCTCCTAAATTTTATTCTGGCAGACGCGCTGTTTCGCGCGCCGTTCCAGTCGTCTGTATGCCCAGGGAGTGACCTCCTGCGTCCCAGGCTGGCCATCTTCGGCCATGGTGTCCACCAGATACATCAGGACCAGCGGATACCGATAGTCCTGGATTGCGGTCATATACCGCCGCTCCAACTCCTCCGGCGTGAGCCAGCCCTCGCCGGCCACGCGCACCCGCCTGACCGCGGGGGTGCCATCCGTCAGACGGACACCCTCCAGATGCTCCGGCAATGGCTCTGGGGCGGGAACGATCCGGTCGTGGTCCAGGCAGTACCGAATCCCCAGACTGGCAACGACGGTCCGGGCTGCTTCTGCCGCTTTCGGCTCTGCTCTCCAGAGGGGCTGGACGATACCGTCCGTCAGGAGGACGTCGTGGCCTCTCCTGTCACCGGGAAACAGAGGCAGGCAGCGGACCAGCTGCAGGACCTGCACACCATAGGATAGTCCAAACTCTTTCACCCTGGTATTGGGCAGGTTCCGGTAATGCTCCAGCGCGTCCCGCCAGTGCAGAAACTGGGACAGCCGCCAGCCGGTCACGCCTCTGGGGTCATGACCCAGCCGGAGATCGTCAATAGTATAGTAAGAAAATCTCATACGCTTCTCTCTCCTTAGTTCATCGTCATTTCACCCATTTCCGGATGGCTGTTCTGCGATTGTTCCGCATTTTTCAGCTCCGCCAGCTTCTCCACGGCCCAGGCCGGCAGGTACCGATCCTCCAGCACCCCGATAAAATCCGCCCGGTTCCAGCGTGTCATCTCTCCGTCACCCAGGCAGGTGCAGCGGATAGACCGGCCAATGGCGTGGGGGCTGCACCCTGTACCATTGTTGGCGTACCAGAGTTGATTCCTCTGAGACCAGCAAGATTCCTTCATGCTGTCCGGACTTAAAACCAGCACCTTTCCCTCATAGTCCAGTCTGGAATGGGAATCCGGTTCACATTTTCCGGCATCAAAGAGTCCAAGAGCTTCGTAGGCTTCGCGGTACTGATCTACCACACTGTCCAACACAGCGGAATAAGTTGTAACCACAAAACTGAGATTACGCAGCTCATCCGGTGGGATATGGAATTGATTCGCCCACGTCTTATTCCTGGCGCTGTATCGGCCACGCCATTCCAACTGCTGGATGGTATTGGCCAGCACCCATGCCGTTCGTCGGTAGCCATACTTCTGCAAGACCTCATTTAAACACCCGTTGTCTAAATGAGAACCATCAAAATGCTTTCGGACGCTTTTCTCAATCGCTTCTTTGCAGTCAATATTGAGAAGGTAACTGGCCCGCCATAGAGATAACTCGCCATGCTGCTCCGCGTATTCCGCAGAATAGGGGTAGAGATATGTTTGATCCATTGGTACCTCCACAAGGAAGAATCTCCTTATTTCATCGTCATTTCACCCATGTCTGGATGGCTGCTCCGCGATTGCTCCGCGCTTTTCAGTTCCGCCAGCTTCTTCACGGCCCAGTCCGGCAGGTACCGATCCTCCAGCGCCCCAATAAAATCCGCCCGGTTCCAGCGTGTCATTTCTCCGTCACCCAGGCAGGTGCAGCGGATAGACCGGCCAATGGCGTGGGGACTGCACCCGAAGCCGTCATGGGCGTACCAGAGCATGGCATGTTCATTCCAATAGGACTCTTTCAGGACATCGGGGGAGAGGACCAGTACCTTGCCCTCATAGTCCAGACTGGAAAAGGAGTCCGGCTGACAGTGTTCCGGGCCGAGCAGATTCAGTGCCTTATACGCCTCGCGTACCTGGCCAATGAAGGCATCCAGGAATACTCCGGCGGTATCGACTGTGAAATAGCGGTTTTCATGATCCGAAGGGAGATATTGTTCTTTCTGCCACTGCCGGTTTTCCTCACTGAGAAATCTCCCATAGCTGCCCTCTTCCCTGAGTGTATTGGCAAGGACAAAAGTGGTCCGCTTAAAGCCCCAGCGATCCAGGATACTCTGCGCCGCCTCCCGGCACAGAGCACCGCTTTCACCATCGCCATAGGTGCGGATGGCCTCCTCGATCTCCCTGGCACAAGACACATTGGCCCGGAAGCTCTCCGTCCACTGGTCCAGTTCTTCCAGCTGTTTGGCCTCCCGCTTTCCGTATGGGTAGAGACGAGTCTCAATTTCCATACACCACATCTCCCAGGATCAGCCGCTCCTCCAGCTCTCCGACACAGATCCCGGCCTCTTTGAACATCTCCAGCACCTCCTCCGGCACATCCCGCAGATCGTGGTCATAGTCCGCTTCGAAGATGGTCACCGTGTGCTCCTCCTCATCCACGCTGGCGCACAGCTTTGCCTTTTCCGGGATGCCGGCCTCCTCCCGCAGGCAGTCCGGCAGGTCCACCTCGTCCCCGTCCTCAACGGGGCAGTCTCCGTCACAGCCGCCGCAGGGACCGCAGACCCTGGCCAGATGCACGTGCAGGTCTGTGGCCAGCTTCTGGAGGGATTTGGCGGCGCGGAGCAGCTCCATGGCGGTCATGCGCTGCTTGAGCACCACCAGCGCATCCTCCGAAGCGTGGAGCTCCACCTTGCCGCCGCCCTCAAAGCCAGAGAGCTTCATGGCTGCCGCGGGGATCTGGAGGCCCTTGGAAGTGGTTTCTTTCAAAAATTTCATAGTCAGTCTCCTCCGTATCAAAATCAAACAGATTGAGTTGGACCGAGGCACGTTCCCGCTCATGCAGGTCGTAGTTGGCGATGAAGAGCTCGGCAAACTGGCAGTTGGGGTCATACCGCTGGCGGATGTTGTTCAGCCGGGTCACTGGCTCGATTTGGATGCCGGGGGCGTCGTACAGTTCCCGTATGAAGCCGTCGTCGTTGTAGGACAGCAGGAATTTGCCCTGGATAGACAGCAGGACGTCCCGCAGACGGATGTGGTCCTTCTCTGTGAAGCCATCCTCTCCGATGTTGGAGTAGTAGCCCTCGGTACAGTGGTAAGGCGGGTCGCAGTAGAACAGGCTCTCTGGCCGGTCGTAGTGCCGGATGAGCTTCTCGAAGTCCTTGTTTTCAATGACCACCCTGGCCAGACGGCGGTGGGCCTGCTCAATGAGCGGGAAATCCGCCCACAGATCGTGGGGCTGATTGCCGAAGCTGGTGAGAGCGGAGGCGTAGCTCTGGCGGATGATCTGATAGAACCACGCCGCCCGCTGGACTGATGTGGTTCGTTTCCGCCGCAGGGCCCGCCGCGCCCGGTCAAAGTCCTCCCGCGCGTTCAGCACATACCGCAGGGAGTTGATGAGCAGGTCCGGCTTCTCCCGCACACAGCGGTACAGATTGGTCAGCAGGCCGTTGAAGTCGTTATAGACCTCAAAGTCGTTTCCGGGATTCTTATGGAACAGTACCCAGCCGCCTCCTCCAAAAACCTCAATATACCGCTCATAATAGAGGGGGAACCGCCTGACCACCTCCTCCCGGAGCGCCTTCTTGCCGCCCACCCAGCTCATAAAGCTGTTCAAGGGTCATCACCCCCATCCAGTGGGAGGCGTGTCTGGGCGGTGTCGAATGCGTCCAATGACTGGGTCAGCCCACGGATCGCCGCAGCGATGCCGCCGATCCGGTGGGTCAGGTGGGCGATGGTGGCCCGTATCTCCTGCTCTGTGGCGGCGTAGAAGTAGCCGCTGCCATTGCTGGCGATGGGAACGCCTTCACGCCGCAGGGTGTTGACCGCATCCCGAAGCTCCTTTCCCTTGACGCCAAAGGCACACTCCAGCTCCCGGCTGGTGGCGGCTTTGGAGGCGCCCGAGTGGCAACGCTCCAGATATTCTGCCAGCCGTTCCTTCACCATGTTCGCTCCTTTCCAGGGCTGTTTTCCCGAAAATGGGCGCAAAAAAAGAAGGGGCCGTTGTCCCCATCGGGAAAACGGCCCCTGTGGTCATAAGATTTTTACTGCTGTTCCATACTTAGCCCCGCCTCCTCCGGGGCGCTCCAGTCGCGGATGAATTCCAGGTTATTTCTGGTGATGTAGGCGCTTTCGTCGGCGGTCAGGACATACCCTGCCTCCTCCAGCAGATCCGCCCCATAGCCCTCCAGGTCGATGCAGCCGGAGTCCAGCAGTTCTTTAGATACCCCTGCCTCCAACAGCTTCCGCCTGCCGAAGTCCTTCAGGCTATCGCAGGGGACCCACTCATAGCAGTGCAGGTTCTGGCTGATATTCAGGGCAAGGCGGAGGTTATGGCAGTTTTCGAATTCCAGCGCTGCGGCAAAGCGGTCCATAAAGTGGGGCATCCCCTGGCCCTGCTCATCCAGAACATAGCCCAGATCGCTCCCGTCATTGACCAGTTCCAAGGCGCTGTCATACTGCTCCATCAGATTTCCCAGCTCCGGCAGGCTGCACCGGACATCCAGCAGCATACAGTTTTCCAGACTTCTGGTTTTCAGCTCATCCAAAGCCAGCGCCACCTCATCAGGCCGGCCGGTCATGGCGGAGTAGTCCGGCAGGCGCAGCCACACCCCCTCCGGCACCGCCGAAGAGGCCAGCTTCACCTTCATGCTCCAGCCGTCATCCTCCGGGATGATCCCCTGGCCAGTATAGCGGGGGGCGGAGGGGTGTTCCGGGTACTCCACATAGCAGTTTCCTACGAACAGGCCGGGGTGCCGGTCCTCATAGCGGCGGCCCAGCGCCTCCAAATCCGTGTAGTACATGGCGCGTTCCGGCAGATGGCCTTCGCGCCGTAAATAGAAGCTCCCCAGCTGCGCGTAGCTCCCAGCAGGGAAGCAGACCTGGTAGTCCTCCAGCGACAGTAGGCAGTTGACTGCGTCCACAGCCACTTCCGGGTTCATGTGTAAAATAGCGGTTTGCAGTTCCCAGTCGGTCTTGCCCGCCAATTCCTCCAGCTTCCCGGTCCGCAGGATCGCTGCGGATAGTTGGTACTGTTCCTTAACAGAGAGTGTGTCAAGACGCTCCATGATCCACCGCTGCTCCTGTTCCATGAGCGGAAGGCTCATCAAAAGATCCCGCTTTTTCTGGATGTCCATCATATCATCTCCATTCCTTGCTCTTCGGCCTGCTTCGGCTCAACAATAGAGAAGCTGCTCCACCGCCCGCAGTGCGGACAGGCCACTGTCCCATTAAAGGCGCCATCGATCTGTTCCTGCGTCACCTCACCCGGTTTTCCGCAGCACTCGTTGATTACAGTGACGAGACTGGCGTGTTCCAGCACCTCCGGCCGGTATTCCCGGTTAAACGGGATGAAGTTGACCCAGCGGGGGTTATCAAAGATGCGGCTGATATGGAGCTGCAGGGCCTTGTGCCGCACAGTTCGGGCGGAATCCTTGGCGTAGTTGTGTCGGCTCTCCCAGTCGGTCAGCGCCTCCAGAAGCTTCTGCTCCCCAGCCTTTTGGATGAGGGCTTCCGCCGCCTGGTACCACACGCCCTTCTCGATCTCACCCAAGCTTGTCCGTACACCAATCCAGGCGCTGTATTGCTTATCCCGGCCGGCGCCGGTACTGGTTGGGTGGAACACACCATACCGCCATCGGATGTCCTCAAAGCGCAGGCGTTCCATGTCGATCTCACTCAAAGAGTTGATTTGACCATTTCGCAATACAATCCCTCCATTTTTGTGCGCTTATGGCTTACATCCCCGTCATCTGGGGACCAGCGAATTCTTCCCTCTGCGGCTCTCCGGTGAAGACTGGAAGCGGCTGTCCGTCTGTTCTGCGGATCAGGCCATACTCGGTGATCGCTCCGTTTCCCTCCTTCAGCATAGTCCTGCCAAGTTGGGCGGCCTGGGGCGTCTGGAACAGTTCAGACGGCAGATCCGGGTATTTCTCCCGCGCCATCAGCTCCGCGTAGTCCCAGGTTTCCGCCACCTCGGGGAGCAGTTCATACTGCTCCGCCTCCTCCATCAGCTGGGCGGCGTCCCCAAGGCTGGGCTGGCCGCTGGCCGCCAAGAGGGCCTTGTATCGGATAAATTCCGCCTCACTCCAGGACCGCTTTTTCTGCGCAAGCTGTCTGGCGAACTCGTGGACCTGAGCAAAACTGCCGTTCTCAAGGACCTCGTCGATGGCGTCTCGAAGAGAGGGAATGATGCAGTCTGTGCAGCAGAACACGCACTCCTTTACGGAGGCGGCGTCCACCGCTTCTACCGCCTGCCAGATGCCCTTGTCTTTCGCGGGGAGGTCCAAGGTGGCGGTCTTATCATTGGCGTTCTGTGGATCGTTGAAGAACCCTTTGCGGACCTCCAGCACCACTGGGGCCCCGGACCTCTGGAAGAAGGATGTTTCTCCCGGCCGATATGCGTAGACGGGTCTGATCTCCCCACCCAGCTCCGCGTAGCCCCGGCTGGTGAACACGCCGCCATGATCCTCCTTATGCTGTTCACCCAGCAGCTTCAGCAATTCGATCTGAAAGCGGCTGCCCTTCTCCATGGTATCCAGCAGGGTCATGGCCTCCTTGGAGAGCATCTCGCTCTCATACAGAAACGCCCCAAGCTCCTGAAGGTTGGAAACTTGGGGCGCCAGACAGCAGGCGTCGGTATTGTAGGTCAGGTTGATGAGGTGCTCCAGAGAGACAGAACCCCTGCGACAGTTCCACTCCATTGCCAGCAGAGCTTCCATCCCTGTGTTTTCCTCCGGTGTCAGTGCGGCCAGCCGCTGGGCCAGCAAATTCAGGTCATAGAGATCGACATTCCTGCCGATCATGCCATGTTGGAGCCCGTCATACCCAACATAGAGAAGTTTATTGCCGCAGGATCGGCCATCCTTGATCCGGGCCTTTTGCAATGCGTCATGGAACTCCGACCAGGTGACCGGCATCCACACATAGACGGCTGTTTCATAGCTCTTGGGGCTGTTGTTTCGGATCTCCACCTCAAAAATCACCTTATCCAAGTGTCGTCCCTCCAAACATCTCTTCGGGTTATTCAAGTGTCATACCTCCCCCTGCCATAAAGTGCTCCTGCTCATACATTTGTGGGTCCGCCCCCGGAACATCCCATCCAGCGAGGCTCCCGATCTCCATAGCATGCCGCTGGCTGGGCGTGACGCCGAGCTTTTCATTCAGCTCGTCCACCAGCTCCACATTCCGCTCCTTATCGCCAGTGTCCCAATCGGAGAGGTAGTAGCCAGTCTCACCCCGCTTGATACAGATGAGTTGGCCAGTTGTAGCCAAGGTGGAGAAACATTGTTCCGGCAGGCCCTCCGCTACTTTGGGAGCAAACCGTTCCTGTTCGGTCTGGATACTCCAGTTGTCCCACTGCCACAGGTGGACATACAGCTCGTCATCGCCAGCACAGATATCCCGCTGTTCAAAGCCCTCCCCCCAGCCATCTGAAGCCTGGCCGGAGATATACTCTTTCAGGGTAGTCAGCTCCTCCGGGGTAAGGGTGCCGACCACACGGCACTCGGCAACGCCCCAAAGCTGACCGTTCCGATCCTCGACGGTGAACACGGCGGATTTGACCTTCTGGTTGACGTTATCATCCTTGCCATACCAATGCATGATGCCGCTCTCACTCTCCTCCGGCATTCGGCTGTTGATCAGAGCTCTGAGGATCTCACCCTCATAGGCCCGCAGCGACCTTCCGTCCAGTAAAGTGCTATCTTCCTCCATCTCGCCGTACTCGTTGCGGGTGTAGAGGTCCGCTGTCAGGGGCATATACAGCTTCATCATGGTTGGCGCGGGAGGGCTGACTGAGAAACGGTCTTCTCCCAGGACCAGCGTGAGCAAGATCCCACCACTCATCCGCACATGGAAGCATCCATTGTTATCGATCTGCTCCAGCTTTCCCTGTTCTCCCAGCGCAAAGGGGGGATGCGGCTCCGCCGTCTCCTTGATCTTGATTTGGCTGCCCTCCGGAAACTGTTCCCGTAAGAACTCCAGCCATTCCTTTGGTATAGTATTCACGAAAGCCCTCCTATCGTCATGCCCTTCTGGGGCGTATTTTCATAATCCTCCAGCGAGCGGGGGTTCTCCTCGCCGTAGAGATCGTACAGGATATCGTCCGCTTGCTTGCGGACAGCGGGATCATCGGTCAGCGTTTCATACCGGAAGCTGGTAGTGGGATGGTATGGCAGTTCCTCCCGGATACACTGGAGGTACGCCTCCGGGTCCGTATATTCCACCTGCTCGCCGCTGGCATAGGTCACACGGCCCACTGGTGACCGCTCGGTCTGTACCTGCTCCTGCTGGCGCAGATCGTAGCAATAAAGATAGCCCTGATAATCCCCCATTACAGGGGTGCAGCGCAGGCAGAAGCGGTAGTGTTCTGTGTCCAGCACATAGCCAAAGCTGCGCCTGTCCTCTGTGATGGCCCCACCGTGTTGATCACAGAACTGCCGCATGGCTGACAAGTCCTTCAGGGGACCGTCCGCCCGAAGGGCATCCACTACCGTCTGGAGATCCGCTTTGAATTCTGGCGTGTTGAAGACGTCTCCGTTGTGGGGCCACCAGGTATGCCAGAACTCCTTCCCGCTGTGACCGAAATCCAGCCGCGCATGGCCCACTGTGCCCAGCGTTTCATCCTTCTCCTGCTCCAGCTCGGAATAGAAAAGGCCCGCCTCCTCAATGGAAGCGGGCCTCAACGTCGAAAGCATTTCCGAAACAACCTTTTTTTCAGACGGCTCATGGTCTTTCATCTTTTCCCCCCTATTTGTTACATCATGAGAACATTTGATTGCCCAACAGTATGCGACAATTTGCCAAATGCCTCCTCAAACTCACTTGCGGAAAGTTTGAAAACGGGCTGCACTTCGGTTTCTCCTCGATGGAGCGGGAAGAGTGTTTCGTTGATTTTCTCCCGCAGTGCTTTATCGGGGCAGGACATGATGTGCCATCCGGAGGAATAGACGATCAGGTGATCGTTCAAATCTGTCAGGAGCATAGACTCGGCAATCTTATACTTGGCAAGAAAATTGGCGATATTTTCAGGTGTCCCGGCAAAATACTCCTCCTTGGGGCAGAGACCAATCCCTATGCGGGCACGGATGATACATTCCGATGCTAGCAGCTTATCTACCTGCTCCTGGTAAAGCCCTGTGTTTTTAAGCCTGTCCGCGTTTTTCTGATAGATGTTCGGGAACAGGCGTCGAATCGTATCCAGCGAATATGGAGCTTTGATATCTTCGTGTTCCGGGATCTCACTATGAATGGCTTCCCAGGTTTCCTGTGTAAGTCCAGCGTAATCCCCGCTGTTCAAGGCACAGTAAATATCACTCATATTCTCAGGATCGATCCGATCCATTTTCACGCTGTAAGCGGTATAAGCAGCAAAACCGAAACGCGGAAACTCTATTTTTTCACCTTGTTTGGGAACATCAGACAGGGTGTCGGGGTTATCCATCGCATGAATGAATACCACTTTGCCACACGAGATAAGCCAATATACGAAAGCCTGCAGGCCATCGTATGAAAGAGTTGCTCCCATCGCTTCACTGGCGGCGTGAATGTCATTCCTGTATGCTGCGCGGAAGTATTCCTGCTGGATCATGTGGAAGTCCAGAATGTCGTTCACATTGAGCTTCATCAGCTTATCTGTTATCACAGCCATGATGCTTTCCTGATCACGAGTGGGACACAGCCGATTGGTCTCATCAATGAGATTCCAGAAGTCCCCCTTCTTCATTCCATCACCATGCCTTTTTCGCTTGAAATACCTTCATCTTCGTATTCCATTTCACCGAAGCCAGCGGATTGCATGTATTCCCTGTACCTGCGGGAATATTCTTCATAGGCAGCGCCGCCGTTTTCTTTCAGGAATTCCTCTTTGAAGTGCCAGAGCGGGTATTGGCAAAAGCCGCTGCTTCTTGACAACCCGGTATCCTCGGCAATCCCTTGGACCAGAAGCTGCTGTGCAAAATAGCAATTGTTGGTATCGATATATGCGCAGTCCTTGGCACTGATAAATTCGCCAAAGGACACGGTGAGGACAGCATATTCTTCATCACCGTCTAACTCGCTATTGACCTCATCAAGGACAATGGCAAGGCCGGGCATCTCCTGACCCATAAAATCCCGAACAGAGTATAGCTCCACACGAGGCCGCAGAGCGACCTGCTGCCCAAAAAGATCATTGATTTTAAATATCCTATGTGTGGAGCGATCCGGAACGGGGACAGCTTCTATGGGAGACTCCCCAGAAGACGGATCTGACATTCGCGCCCAAATGCGAGGAAACTGAACGGAGTAGTTCTGTGGAAGATGAATGCTGGAGGCATCTGGATGCTGCGGGATCTCGCTTTGAATATCCTTCACAAGCTGGTCACTTAATTCATGTTTGTTCAGGTCATCATATGGTTTCATGAAGCAATCCCTGCCAGTGAGGTTAAGTTTTTTCCTATAAGCATCAATGGCGCAAGCTCCAAATGCCTCAAAGTTCATCTCTTTTCCAGTATGGGGATTGGCGGCCAGCGTGTCCGGATCGCGCATAGCGTCCATATAAATAGTTTTTCCCTGGGAGATCAGCCATGTGCGAAAATCAATGAATCCATCATCAGAATCATGAGCGCCTAACGCGGTACAGGCGGCCCATAGATCATTGCGGTATGCCGCATTGTTATATTCCTGCATAATGAGGTGCCAGTCCAGAATATCCTGCGGGGAGCAGCGAAGCAGTTCCTCACACATCTGCTTTACAATTAATTCATGATTCCCGTCAGGAACCGCGTGATTCACGGTTTCAATGGTTTGCCAAAATTCTTCTTTATTCATTTGAATTGTCATCCTCATATAATAAGATTTGCAGATGATTTTTAAGTGTATCTGCTTAGTTCACTCTATGTAGTCAGCGGGCTTAGAGTTGCCCATGATACAACTAAGCACCAGACTGCTTTTTCAGTATCTACATAGAAATCTCCATTCCCTGTCCCTGCGCCTGTTCCGGCAGCTGGGAGAGACCCATGAGGCATTCCGGGTCTATGATCACTTCCTCTTCGTTTCTGCCCAGGAATACGGCATGGATGTTCTCTTTTCTGACCTGTGCCTCATACACCGTGCCGTTTTGACCGAATCGATGGGCAAACCACTCAGCAACCTCACGGTCCAACGTCCACGAGAGCGCCTTAACGTTTTGAGCGTTGTGGGGGGTCACGCCGCGGTAGACCGTCACCACATCGTCCAGGCTCTGGAACAGCTCACGCTCCTCCTCATCCATTAGCTTCTGTGGGTCGATGGAGCGGAACATGGCCAGCAGGCTTCTTTTGCTGAGATTCGGGTCATCGTTGGGGGACTCCGTACTGATCCACGCATACGAGAGAAACAGGGCCGCGTCCTGCTCGCACAGATATGGCGTCGCCAATTTCAAGTAACCCAGCCGATACGGCTTGGTGACCAGCAGGAGCAGTCCCGCGGCAGTCTCCGCTTCGTTGATCTGTTGTCTCACGCTTTCCCTCCAGGAGTGGAGCGCGCCGGGATCATCCAGCAGATTTCCAGCCGACAAGCTGCCGTCCTCATCGTGGATACCGACCAGTCCGCTGTCCGTAAAAGGGTGCTTGACAACCAGTGGTGACAGTTTCGTGGGCTGGATATCGAACCACAGCAGTGTGCGGGCCAGCGTCTTCAGGGCGGCAAGGTTGGTCTCTGTGGGCCACCTCCGTTTCTTCCCGCTCATTCCACACCCCCTTGGCAGCGGTTGAAATACTCACAGCCGGTATTTTTCTTTCCCATGGCCGCACCCCGCTCAGAACACCTGCTGGAGCGGCGTCTGGCCGTCAAAAGGGCTGCTCAGGCGGCGCACCAGGCCAAACTCCGTCTGACGGACGCCGTCCTCTTTCATGGAGTCCTCACCAAACTGTTCGAAATCCATATAGCCGTCTATGACGCTGATCAGCTCCTCATCCGCTCCAAACCGCTGGAGTACAGACTGTCCATATTCATAGGTTCCCTCGGTGATCCGCTCATAGTCATCCAGTTCCTGGGCGAGGCGCAGGGCGCCAGGGAAGTCCGCTGGCTGCTCCACCGACAGGACCGCCAGGTATTTCAGCAGGTCCCCGTCTGGCATCTCCTGAACCGTTTGAGCCAGTTTGTTGGCGTCCTCCACGCTGACACAATCCATAGGGAGGAGGCTGGCCAGAGGGTCCATCCCGCATCTGGACCGGTAGATGGAAGCCTGGGCAAAGTCCTCGATCCCGAGGCTCCGCTTTGTCATATCCAGCTGGAGTTCCTCCGCTGGGAGGTCCAGGCGGTATCTGATCTGGCCGTGGAGCAGCAGATAAAGCTCAAAAATGGGTTTGCTCTCCTGTGCTTGCCGCTGTCCGCCTTCCCGCCGCATCACATAGCCGCTGGAGGTATAGGCGCCGCCATGGCTGTTATAATACTCCGCGCCGATCTTGGCAAAGTCCAAATACGGCCATACTTCTTCGGGAAACCGCCGGTCGCCATGGATCTGGCCGGCAACAGCGACATATCTGCCCAGCTCCTCATCGGACCGCACATTGGGGACGAACGTGTACACCTCCAACGAGTCTGAGATGCGGAGCACATCATCCAGGCTGCTGACGCTCTCCGCCTCCAAAGCCCCGGAGAAGATATCCCGCTGCCGTTCGTCCATGCCATCGATTTTCTCCGCCAGCCGGTTCAACTTGTCAAAGGCGTCCGGGTCGATGAGAGCGATGCCTTTGAGGTGTTTGGCGAGGCTGGGGACGCCGCTGTCCACCCCAATGATCTGGACTTCCCCAGCATAGCGGCTGGCCGAGTCCAGTGCGGCAAACACCTCGTCCACCTCGCCAGGGGTGGTAGGGAGCCGAAGAGGGACGCTCTCATAGTTGTCCCCGCGGGCCAGTTTCAACGTGATCATGTGAGCCCTCCCATCTGCGTTCCCTGTTCCATCTGCTCCGTGAGCAGGTTTCGGGCTACGATCTCATGGATCTCCTGTTTTGTTCCCAGGTAGGCCACATAGCCCCGGTCCCCGAAGAGGCCACCCTCCTCCCGGACTCGGCGCTCTCCGTAGCTCTGGTAGTCGATGTAGTCCTCCAGACTTGGGTCCACCTCAAAATGGCCGGACTTCTGGATCATATACCGCCCATATTCCTCCGCGGTGCTGATGTCCGGTACCACCGTGAACTCATGGAGATTCTCCGCCAGGGACAGGACCTCCTCCGGTGTCTGGGGCCAGACTGTGTCGAAGACTGTATGGAACTTCTCCAATGCCTGTCCATCGAATGTCTGGAGGTATCTGGTCAGTGCGTTCAGGGTGTCCAGATGCTCATTCAGCCGGAATTCGTGCTCAAATACGCCCATAACCGCGTCGCTGACCTCCGTGAGTTTCAGCGTTGCTGTGCATTGCTCCGGCCTGTCTGCCCCCAGCCGCCGCACAGTGCGGGCGATTTTGCTCTCCGCGCAGGGAAAATAAAGCATTTCCTGTTGTTCCGGACGTCCATCCGCAGAAAGCACGACAGAGACCGTACAGCGTGTGTAGTAATACTCCGGGAGGTGGCGCCCGTCATAGTTTTGTGCCAGCCTCATGCAGTTGTCATAGACCACACCATAGGGGGTGACGACTCCAGCTCCGCTCTCGATCAGAAGCAGGGCTGTTTCAGTCCCGTCCAGGTTTTCCATACTGGCGCATCCACCGTTCAGATTCATAAAGTGGTCCTGGCCGATCTCCTCCAGGTCGGAAAAATCTGTAATGACGGTGACCTTCTGGCAGGAGAAGGTCAGATTGATGAGGTCGACGATATTGGAGTAGTCATAGCTGACCGCCGCGCCCTGAAACTGCGCGATTTCCTGGTCCGTAAAACTGTCCAGCCGCTTGGCCAGATAGTCCAGCTCATCCAGGTTGACTTTGCTCTCCTCCAGCCGCTTCAGAACAGACGGGCCCTCCTGGATTTCCTTTACCTTGCAGTCACGGCTGACGGCGCCGCCGATCTCCAGCGCCTCCAGCAGCTCCAGACAGTGGTCATACTCTTCCTCTGGAATAGGGAAGGGGATGGTCGCCTCTCCGTATTCCGGGTGCGCGGCGTTGCACAGCACAGCCCGCATCATGTTCTACTCTCCAGTCTGTCAAAGGCCAGCATCGCCCTGCCGTAATGGGCGATCAGAGCGGCATTCAGGATCAACTCCAAAGTCTTGTCCTCCACCAGCTTCCGGTCGCAAAGCTCCGGGATGGTGATCGTCCTCTGGCCCAGCCAGATCCCTTTTGCCGCCCGAAATAGCACATACTCCTGCTCGCTGAGTGTCCGCACGGTGCTCCAGCTCCTGATGTCAATGCCCCAGAGATCAAATATGCGGGGGATGGCGCAGCGTCGGAGTGTTTCCGTTGCGGTCAGCAGGTACATCGCCGCCAGTGCCCGGTGATCGCTCCGGTGTCTGTCCAGAAACAGGGTGTAAAGTGCCAGCCGACTGGCATGGTCGTTGTCATAGTAGGCGATGGCCCGCTTGCCACTGAGAAGTTCCTGGATCCGCTCACCGAGCTCCGTTTCCCTCCACTTCCGATAAAACTCGGCGGCCAGGGAGGTGTAGGTGACGGCTCCGGCCTCCGCTCGTTCCTCCAACCACGGGCAGACACTTTCTATACACTCTCCGCGACGGTACTCCGTACAGTGCTTGCAGACAACATCCTCCGGCCGGTAGCGGAACCGGCAGAGGATGGTTTGCCCTCCACCACGGAGAGAAAGGTTGGGTGGTGTCATCATCTGCCGCTCCAACTCTGCCAGGGGAGTGTCCTTGAGAAAATACTTGGTCATGTTCTTGTCCTTTCCGGACGGAACAGCGATCCCGAAAAAAGGGCGCCCAAAAGGCCGTTTCCCTCTGTGGGATCACGGCCTCGTCCTTTTTGATTTACATACAGTTACATGGCGCCCTTTTTGATTTGGGCAAAAAATAGCCCCGGTGTGATAGTTGAACAATCACACTGGGGCCATTTTCTCTATTGGTCCGGTTTCTGAACTGCGCCCTTTATCTGAAGCTCTATGAAGTCAGAGCTGCTGTGCTCGTCAATGCTGATGACATCGTCCAGGGGGACCGTTGTTTTGTCCTCCATGACCAGAACACGCTCAACCTCATCGATCCGCTTCAATCGTCCGGTCGTTGTAACATAGCGCCCACCATCTTTTATTCCGTCAGGCTGGAACCATGTCACCGACACATCTGGATGTTCATCGATCCGATCCATCAGCATCTGCTGTTTGAGGTCCAGAGCCGCTTTCACATCCTCTTCCAACTCTATGCGCCTCTCTGTCAGCCGGGCTGTTTCCGCAAGAGCGGCGCCATGGCTGCTCAAAGCCGCGAAAGGGGCAAACTGGGCGGCACGGTCCGAGAGGGACATCCGGGAATGCCGCCTGGAGGTGGGGTGCGGCAGGTTCAGCATATCGTCGTAGGGGCCTGTCATGCCTGATGTCCTCCTATGGTCTGATTTCGCTCTTTCGCTGTGGCGCCCTCCTCCAGGTTCATGCCTTTGAGTATGGCGTTCTTCCCGTACTTCTTCTTAATATTAAGCATGGTTTCCTGAATCTTCCGCTCCCGCGCATGGGCGGAGTCTGCCTCTGCCTTTTGCTTCTCTCTGTCCGCATAGTTGGTGAACAGGTCAATCTGTTCGCATCCATCGTCTCCGGGGACAGCCGACTCATCCAACAAGCGGTTGGCGCTGATGCTCAATCGGCGGATCAGCAGGTCCCGATCCACAATGCGGTCATAGAGGATGCAAACCGCTCTCAACAGATCGGTGGCAGAGGAGGTGTAGTCAAAGTTCTCCGTGCCGACAGCGTGCTTGGGAATCTTTCGTCCATAGCGATCTGTGGTCACCGGTCCCTGATATCGATAATTTTCCACGGAGAGATTTTCAATATCATAGCCGACTGTGAGTACCAGCTGATTGGTGGCCAGTCCCTTATCCACCAGGTCCAAGGCCAGAGCGTCCGCCATCTCCCGCACGACCAGTCTGGCTTTCTCAAACGTATAGGGGCACTGGAGCACCTGGCCGGAGACAATGCTTTTATTCTCCGGCTTATACGCTTTCACATCCGCGATGGTACAAGGTTCCCATCCCCATGCGTGATCAATGAGCAGTTCGGCGTTGACGCCGAAAAGTTGATACAGCAGTTCCTCGTTATGGTAATCTGTTGGTTTTCCTATGGAGCAGCGGGCGATGTCGCCCATCGTATAGAGGCCGCAGCCCTCCAGCTTTGTTGCGTACCCTTTGCCGACCCGCCAGAAATCGGTGAGGGGACGGTGATTCCACAGAAGACGCCGATATGTCATCTCGTTCAGCTTGGCTATACGCACTCCGTCTTTGTCCGCATGAACATGCTTAGCAACAATGTCCATGGACACCTTGGCCAGATATAGATTAGTGCCCATTCCTGCCGCGGCGGTGATACCGGTAGTTTTCAAAATATCCAGGATGATGGTCCGGGTCAGTTCCCGTGCTGTCATCTTGTAGGTATCCAGGTAGTTGGTAATGTCCATGAACACCTCGTCAATGCTGTAGGGATAGATGTCCTCCGGGGCAATGTATTTCAGATACACCTGATAGATCCGCGTGCTCCAATCGATATAGTGGGCCATCCGGGGCGGAGCTACGATGTAGTCCAGCTCCAGCGACAGGTCCTGCCGCACCTCCGGGTCATTCCAGGACGCGCCGCTGAACTGATGTCCGGGCGCGTTCCACCTGCGCTGGGCGTTGATCTCAGCGACCCGCTGCACCACCTCGAAAAGCCGTGCCCGGCCGGAGATCCCATAGGCTTTCAGCGAGGGAGTGACGGCGAGGCAGATCGTCTTTTCTGTACGGCGCTTGTCTGCCACTACCAGATTCGTGGTCATGGGATCCAGTCCCCGTTCCACACATTCCACCGAGGCGTAAAAGCTTTTCAGATCACAGCAAACATAGGTTCGTTCTTTCATGCCCCGTCCACTTCCTTTCAAGCCCTGATATAGTGTGCGCCCTGTGATGGCCGCCCATTCTATCCTTCTGACTATGGGCAGCGCCCTTTTTGCGGAGCTTTCCCGGTTTGCATGAGGTGTCAGCTGAACTTGGGGGCATCATTGATTATAGCACAAATGTTTCATTGATTCTATGGAAAATATATCTCGCAGATGACAATCATAATTGCGCTGGTTCTTTTCTGTGTTTATGCGTTTAGCGCCCTTTTTGAGCAGTACAGGAGAAGGCCCAATCTACATTTCCATCGTCACGTCCGGTTGTTCCTCCTCTGACATTGCCTCCCGTTCTCTTTCATTGGACTGGGTGACCAGCTCCGACAGATCCGGCACAGCCCATCTGATCTGTTCCGACACGTCCTCCAGCAACTTCTGCCGTTCCGGAGTGGTGGGGTATGCGTTCTCCAATGTTTCTATTACACAGCGGTAAACCTCGGCAAGCTGTTCATTGGTGAACAGGCGGTGCTGATCCATGAGGCCGGAGCGGATGCAGAAGTCTTGTTTCGCGGACAGGTACCCATTGGGGCCGCTTCCGGGATCATAGTAATGGCCCTGCCACAGCCCTGTTCGACCGTAGCTCCACTTCCATGTGACAAACTCAACTCCGTATCTGCTGGGGTGGCCGGCAAGCACAGCGCCGTTAAACTCCGCCAAGAGCTTATAGTTCTCGCCCAATCCATCTGCTTTCAGGTCTGGGGCCTGCTCTATGAGCGTCATATACTCCCTGACCACACCGGCAATGTCTGTGACCCGGCCTCGAGCTACTTCTGCTGCCGGGTCTGTAATATCATCCGTTCGGAAGCGGATGTCGCCATTTTCGGTGACTTGGCACAGTCTGCGGTCATTCCATTCGATTGGCAGGAGACCATCCTCCACAGGCCGTACGCTGTAATCGGCTTTCTGGAGAGCAAGTTCAAGTTCCGCAAAATAGGTGTGCTGTGTGTTGTCCATTCTGATTCCGTCCTTTCCTGGGTTTAGCGCCCTTTTTCCTTTGCGCCGGAAAACGAAGAACCCCGGCCTGTTGATTCTCTAATACCAACAAACCGGGGCTCTATTTTTCGTATATAATTTTTCTGTTCTCGAGCGCCCTTTTTGACTTGAAAAAGGGCGCCCAGCGTTGTCTGAGGTCCCAAAAACTCTAAATTCAGAGTTCAAGTCCATTGGGTTTAAAAAATTCCCGCCTGGCATCTTTTTTTGAGCTTCAGAAATTTTGAAAATAAAAAAGCCGCAACACCTTGGTACAGTAGACTTACAGCCTGCTATATCCAAATTGTTGCGGCTTTTTGGCAGCGGGTGAAGGATTCGAACCCTCACATACAGAGTCAGAGTCTGCTGTGCTACCCTTACACAAACCCGCTATGAAGTTGTGTTCACTCCGCAGCGAACAGATATTATTATACAGAAAAGCGTGATTTTGTCAACCCCCTTTTTTATTTTTTTCCACATGTTTTTTCAAGCGGGCGCGGAATCCCGATCCCGCGCCCGCCACTATGTAAGACCGTTCACTGGCCCCGCAGGCCGTCCAGAAAGCCCCGGAGGAATCCGCCGCCCCGTCGCCTGCTCCCATCTTTCTCCATACGGTCCGCTGCCTCCTGGGCGCCCGCATACCCTTGCTTCGCTGCGGCCTGATAGAGTTCTCTCGCCTGCCTCAGATCCCGGGGCACGCCTTTGCCGTGCTCATAGCACCAGGCCAGATTATACTGGGCACGGGGCTCGGACTCCTCCACTGCCTGGCGGTACCACTTCACCGCATCTGCCCAGCTCTGGGCCACGCCGACACCGGTCTCGTACAGATATCCCAGGTTGCAGGCGGCCACCCGGTCGCCGCCCTCTGCAGCCTGCCGGTACAAATCGGCTGCCTTGGCCGGGTCCTTCGCCACGCCGTGGCCGAACTCCCAGCAGACGCCCAGGTTGCACTGGGCACGGGGGTAGCCCTGCTCCGCCGCCGCCTGATACCAGCGGACAGCCTCTTGCCAGTTCTGTTCTACACCCTCTCCGGTCTCATACAGATATCCCAGGTTGCACTGGGCGGCCGCGTCCTCCCGCTCCGCCGCCTGTCGGTACAGCCGGGCTGCCTCCGCGGCATCCCGCTCCACGCCTTCGCCCCGCTCGTAGCACACGCCCAGGTTGCACATGGCCGCCGCGGAACCGGCATCCACCGCCCTGCGATACCAGTGGACCGCCTCTTCCCAGTTCTGTTCCACGCCGCGGCCGTATTTGCAGCAGATGCCCATGCAGAACATCCCCCGGGGGTCCTCCTGGTCCGCCGCCTGTCGGTACCAGTGGACAGCCCGCTTCCAGTTCTGCTCCACGCCCTTGCCGTACTCATAGCACCAGGCCAGGTTGCACTGGGCACGGGGCATCCCCTGCTCCGCAGCAGCGCGGTACCACCGCACCGCCTCCTCCCAGCTCTGCTCCACGCCCTCGCCGCTCTCATACAGGAATCCCAGATTGCACTGCCCGGCGGCATTGCCCGCCTCGGCTGCCTGGCGATACAGGCTCACAGCCCTGCTCAGGTCCCGCTCCACGCCCTCACCGCGTTCATAGCACACGCCCAGGTCGCACATGGCCGCCGCGGAGCCCGCGTCCGCCGCTTTTTGATACCAGGCCACTGCCTCCGTGCTGTTCTGCGTCACACCGCGGCCATAGTCAAAGCAGCGGGCCACGCAGAAAAGTCCTCTGGCATCCCCCTGCTCGGCCGCTTTCCGGTACAGACGGTAGCTCTCTCCCAAATCCTGGGGGACGCCCTTGCCGTATTCATAGCACCATGCCAGATTGCACTGGGCACGGGGCAGGCCCTGTTCCGCGGCGGCACGGTACCACCGCACCGCCTCCTCCCAGCTCTGCTCCACCCCCTGGCCGCTCTCGTACAGAAACCCCAGGCAGCACTGGGCGTCCTCGTCCTCCTGCTCGGCCGCCTTCCGGTACCAATCCGCGGCAGCCGACGGATCCAGCGGGACACCCCGGCCCCGCTCACAGCAGAAGCCCATACACAGCTGTCCCCGGGGATAGTCCTGCTCCGCAGCGCGGAGATACAGCCGGGCCGCCTCCGGGTAGTCCTGCTCCACGCCCTTGCTATGCTCATAGCACCAAGCCAGGTTGCACAAGGCCCGGGGATAGTCCTGCTCCGCAGCAGCGCGGTACCACCGCACCGCCTCCTCCCAGTTCTGCTCCACGCCCTGGCCGCTCTCATACAAGAACCCCAGGCAGCATTGGCCCGGCGCGTTGCCGTTCTCCGCCGCAGCGCGGTACCATTTCACCGCCTGCTCGATACTCTGGGGCAGGCCGGTGCCGAACTCCAGGCAACGCCCCAGTTCTGTCTGCGCCGCGGGATAACCCAGCCACGCGGCGGACTGATACCAGCGGGCGGCCTCCTCGTCGCTCTGCTCCACTCCCAGGCCGCGGGAATATGCCTCCCCCAGCAGGAACTGGGCCCTGGGAAAGCCGTTTTCCGCCCCCTTTCGGAAGCACTCCACCGCTTTGGAATCATCCCGCGCCACACCGATGCCATGGGCATAGCAGTATCCCAGGTTCGTCAGGGCGGGCATATAGTCCCGGGCGGCGGCCTGGGCGTACAGCACCACCGCCTGCCGGGGGTCTGCAGGCACGCCGATCCCCGCCTCCAGGCACCACCCCAGGTTCGTCACACCCAGCATATCATCCAGGGCCGCCGCCTGTTGGTAGCAGGCCAGCGCGTCCGTCGGCCGCTCCTCATCCACGGCCCGGTTGCCCAGCTGCACCCAGTCGGGCCCCGTCAGCTCCTCTTCGTCCACAGAGAGGAAAAAGGTGCCCCCGCACTGGGGGCAGACATCCGGTTCCTCCTCTGCCAGAAACCCGCAGTCCGGGTTCTCACAGCGATAGTAATTCATCTGCGCACCTCCTCTGTATCAAAGCGCCGCTTCATCCTCCGCAGAGGAGGCGCCCCGCAGGTTGTAGGCCTCCGGAAACGCGAACGCCCTGCCCCGGAATTTGAAGCCCGGGAACGTGTCCAGCTGGACGCCGTGAATGGCCCGGAACATGCTCTTCTCAATATTGGGATTGGTCTTTTTCAGCTCCCGCAGCAGGAGCTTCATCTCCTGCCGCTTGCTCTCGCCCACACCGTCGGCCGCACCGTCCCGCTCCTCTGTGAAGCGGCAGGCGCACTGGAGAAACCGCAACCCATTGTAGTTCTTCCAGGCAATGATGGCGTCCTCATGGACACAATACAGCGGACGGATCAATTCCATGCCTGGGAAATTTCTGCTGCGGAGCTTGGGGGGCATGGTCTGGAGCTGGGCACCGTAAAACAGGCCCAGCAGCGTGGTCTCCAGCACGTCGGAGAGATGGTGCCCCAGGGCGATCTTGTTGCAGCCCAGCTCCTGAGCCTTGCTGTACAGAAAGCCCCGGCGCATCCGGGCGCATAAGTAGCAGGGGTTCTTCTCCACCTGATAGGCAACGTCGAAAATATCGCTCCGGAACACGGTGATGGGGATGCCCAGGCGGGCAGCGTTCTCCTCGATCAGCGCCCGGTTGGCCGGGGCGTAGCCCGGATCCATCACCAGAAAAACCAGCTCAAAGGGCTGTTCTGTGTGGCGCTGGAGCTCCTGCATCAGCTTGGCCAGCACCATGGAGTCCTTTCCCCCGGAGATACAGACGGCGATCCGGTCTCCGGGAGCAATCAGCTCATACCGCTTGACGGCGGCAATGAAGGGGTTCCAGAGCTCCTTGCGGTATTTTTTGATGAGGCTGCGCTCCGCAGCCTCCTGTGGTGTCAATTCGCGGGACATGAGGACCTCCTAAAGCAAAATGAGAGCGGCCGCGTCAGAACCAGATGGCCACCAGCCGCAGCAGAGAGGCGCACATTTTGCGCAGCCAAGACCGCTGATTCCACTCCGCCAGCGTATAGGGCGCGCTCTGGGCCACCATCCGGTCCATATCCTCCAGCAGGTCTTCCACCGCGGGCATGTGATAGAGGAGCACGGCGCATTCGTAGTGCAGCTGGAACGTCCGGTAGTCCATGTTGGTGCTGCCCACCAGGGCCACCTCCCGGTCTACCATGACGCTCTTGGCGTGGACGAAACCGGGGGTATAGCGGTAAATCTTGACGCCGTGGGCCAGCAGCTCACCCCAGTAGGTCTCCGCCACCATGTAGACATATTTCTTATCCGGGATGGCGGGTACCACCAGCCGCACGTCCACCCCTGCGTCGGCTGCGATGCACAGGGCCTTCTGCATGGACTCCTCCACCGCGTAATAGGGCGTGGTGATATACAGCATCTTCTGGGCGGAGGCGATCAGCTGGAGGTAGGTGTCCTCGATGGGATTGTCCGGATTGTTCAGCGGACCGTCCGTGAAGGGCTGGCACCAGCCGGTGCCCTCGATCTCCACCCGGGGACGGTAGTAGTCGTCCTCATTGGGCAGGGAGCGGCCGATCATCTTCCACATCTGAATGAACTGGGAGGCAAAGCCCCAGGCCCCGGCACCGTCGATCCGGACACCGGTATCTTTCCAGTGGCCGAACCGGACAAAGAGGTTGGCGTATTCATCGGCAATATTGATGCCTCCGGTGTAGGCGTGCACCCCGTCAATGACGGCGATCTTCCGGTGGTCTCGGTAGTTGAAGTAAATCCGATTCACGTAGCGGTGGACTGGATTGAACACCTCCACCTCCACGCCGGCGTCCTGCAGGGCCTGGAGGGAGGCGTCGGAAAAGCGGGTGAGGTTGCCGAAGTCGTCGAAGATGATCCGCACCTCCACACCGGCGGCGGCCCGCTCCCGCAGCACATGGAAGATCCGGTCCCAGATCTGGCCCTCCGCCAGGATGTAATACTCCAGGAAAATGTAGATCTCCGCTCTCTGGAGGTGGAGCACCAGGTCATCGAAGAAATCGGCTCCCTCCGCGAAATACCGGGCCTGTGAGCCGCCGTACAGCAGGAAGTCCCGCGACTGCAAATAGGAGGCCAGCCGTCCCCAGGCCGGGGAGCGGCGGCTCAGGTGGGCCACATTGGCGGCGCTGGCCTGACGGGCGCCCTCCCGCTCCACCGGAGGGGCGACCTTCCGCAGACTCAGGCTTTTGGCCTGATGGCTCCCGCCCCACAGAAGGAAAAGAATCATACCGGCCACCGGCAGGGCCAGCAGCAGGCACATCCACACCAGCTTATAGGAGGGGCTGCCGGGGCGCAGATACACCCAGATCGCCACCACTGCGCCAGCCAGCTCCAGAATGAAATAGACGTAACTGATCTTTTCCGCCAGCAACTGGGTCAGCGCCAGCGTCAGCACGATCTGGGCAATCACCGTCAGTGCGCAGATGGACAGGCTGGTGGCGGCGGAGATCCGCCGTTCCGTCCGCTCTTCCGGCTGGGGCAGACTTCTTTTTCGCATGGTGCGGTCCACCTCCTTCTCTCTCAGCTTCGACCGCTTATCTTATTATTATACCGAAATGCCCAGCACTCCGCAACCAATATTCTGTGAACAAACAGCCCCGCCGGAGGGCGGGGCTGTTGGGTCATCTGCTCCGGCAGAGCAGATCCTGCTTGATGTCGAACAGCTTCTGACTCAGATCCACATAGTAGGTGTGAGGGTTCTCGAACCGCTTCACCGTGTCCCACAGGGTATCCACCTGGGCACGGCAGTAGGCCTGGATCTCCGGCAGGGCGGGCAGCTGATAGACCAGCTCTCCTCCCTGAAAGACCGGGACCTGAAGGGGCTTTGCGGTAAAGTTCGTATAGGTCTTGCGCTTCCAGGTGGCCCTGGGATCGAAGAGCTCCAGTGGGGCGCTCTCGTCCACCGTCTCGTCCCAGACGGTGATGTAGTCCGCCTCCGCCTTGCCGGTGGCGTTGTCAAAGATCCGATAGGTCTTCTTGAAGTGGGGAATGGTGATCTTGTCCAGGTTTTCGCTGACCTTGATCTTGGGGATGATCTTCCCGTCTCCATCTTCCACAGCCGCCAGCTTGTACACACCGCCGAACACCGGCTCGCTGCGGGCAGTGATCATCCGCTCACCCACACCGAACACATCGATCTTGGCGCCCTGCAGCAGCAGGTCCTGAATAATATACTCGTCCAGGGAGTTGGAGGCGGAGATCTGGCACTCGGTCCAGCCGGCGGCGTCCAGCTTGCGGCGGGCCTCCTGGGTCAGATAGGCCATGTCGCCGGAGTCCAGACGGATGCCGCACTTGCGGATGCCCAGGGGCTTCAGCACCTCATCAAAGGCCCGGATGGCATCCGGCACACCGGACTTGAGCACATTGTAGGTATCCACCAACAGCGTGGCATTGTGGGGATAGATCTGGCAGTAGGTCTTGAATGCCTCATACTGGCTGTCGAACATCTGGACCCAGGAATGGGCCATGGTGCCGCCGGCAGGTACGCCGTACAGCTGGTCGGAGATCGTGCAGGCGGTGCCTGCGCAGCCGCCGATATAAGCCGCCCGGGCTCCGGAGATGGCGCCGTCCGTGCCCTGGGCCCGGCGGGAGCCGAACTCCAGCACCGTTCGCCCCTGGGCCGCCCGGACGATCCGGTTGGCCTTGGTGGCGATCAGGCTCTGGTGGTTGATGGTCAGCAGGGTGAAGGTCTCGATCAGCTGGGCCTGGATGGCCGGCGCCCGGACCGTCACCACCGGCTCCCGGGGGAAGATAGGCGTCCCCTCCGGCACCGCCCAGATGTCGCCTGTGAAACGGAAGTCCCGCAGGTAGCTCAAGAAATCCTCGGAGAACAGGTGCTTGTCCCGCAGGAAGGCGATGTCCTCCTCGTCGAAGTGCAGGTTCTGAATATACTGGACCAACTGTTCCAGACCCGCGCAGACCGCGAACCCGCCGTTGTCCGGCACGTTGCGGAAAAACACATCGAAATAGGTGATCCGATCCTGGAGCCCTGCCCGGAAATAGCCGTTGCCCATAGTCAGCTCATAAAAATCGCAGAGCATCGTCAGATTGAGTTTCTCTTCCGTTTTCATAACCGTTTCCCCTGTGCCGCCGGCACAGATCCTTCCATGAAGTTTCAGGCCCCCACACCGCTGGAGGCGGTCTGTCCGGGGTTGTTATTCCCTTGAATTATAAGCGGTTCCCCCAGGAAAAGCAATGCTTTTTCCGAATTTGTTGTCAATCTTTTATCAATCGTCTTGACAACAACTCCGCCCTCCCCTATGATGGGGAAAGATTGAACCGCACATTTTCCGGTACACAGCGGACTGGAGGGTTTTCTCGTGAAAAAGTTTGCTCTCTTCTTCTCCGCGGCGGCCGTTCTGTGCATCCTGACCGGCCTCACTGCATACCACCGCTCATTTCCTCTGGACGCGGACCTCAATGGGCTGGAACCGGCTGCGCTCCAATGGTTCAACCGGGGCAGGTCCGTTCCCTGCGAGGCGGACCAGTTGGAGCTGTACCAGCCTGTGACCGTGGGGCGTCTCACCTATTATCCTCTGGTTCTGGATGGACGGTTGGGATACCTGTGTCTCTCGAGAGGATTCACCGGGCGGTATAAATTCGACCACTCCGGTCGCGGGACCGGCTCCTTCCGCAACGGAGTGGTGGAGTCCGACGGGGAGCAGATGCTGCTCTTCGAGGGGCGGAACGGCGACGGCCGCATCGCCCGGGCGGTCTTTTCACTGGAGGGCGGTGGGCCTTATGCGCTGGACATTCCGGCCTCTCCCGTCTTTCTGGTGAGCACCTCAGTGGATGATACCGTCTCCACAGGTCCTATCAGCATAGAGGAGATTGTCTTTTATGACAGCCAGGGGCGGGATATCACCAAGTCGTTTGACCTCAGCGGAGGCGCCATCCAGTAAGCGCCCCCACCGAAAACCAAGCGGCCGTCTGCCGCTGAAAGGAAGTCATCACAATGGATGTGATCTTAGGCATTGACATCGGCGGCTCCACCACCAAAATCGTGGGTCTGCGGACGGACGGCAGTGTGATCTCCATGCTGCGGGTCCGGGCGGAGGATCAGGTGACCAGCCTGTATGGCGCCCTTGGCAACTATCTCACCAGCAACCGGCTCTCCCTGCGGGATGTGCGGCGGGTAGTGCTCACCGGCGTGGGCGCCTCTTATGTGGAGGGCGACATCTACGGTCTGCCCACCTGTAAAGTGGGCGAGTTCTCCGCCAGCGGCACCGGAGCCCTGGCCCTGTCGGGCCAGTCCTCCGCCGTGGTGGTCAGCATGGGCACCGGCACCGCTTTCCTCTGGGCGTCCCCCGACGGCATCCGCCACCTGTGCGGCAGCGGCATCGGCGGCGGCACTCTGGGCGGGCTCTGCCACAAGCTGGTGGGAATGGAGCGCTTCGGCCAGATCAAAAAGCTGGCGGAGAGCGGCAATCTGGACCATGTAGACCTGACCATGAAGGACATCACGGTCCACTCCGCTCCCACTCTGGACCCGGATATGACTGCCGCCAACTTCGGCGATCTGGCGGAGGACGCCACTCCTGCGGACCTGGCGGCCGGCGTGGTCAATCTGGTGCTCCAGGCCATCGGCACCATGACGGTGCTGGCCTGCCAGTGCTGTGACTCCAAGACTGTGGTGCTGACCGGGTCCATGACCACCCTGCCCCAGGCGGTCACGAATTTCCAGCTGTTTGAAAAGCTGTACGGCATCCACTATATCATTCCCGAAAACGCCACGTTTGCCACCGCCATCGGCGCGGGACTGTACAGCCTGCAGAAAAAGCCGGAGGCCTGATTGTGCCATGACGGAAAATTGGTCCCTGTATCATCCGGAGATCCCGGAATTTCTCCGCCGTCTGGCAGAGACGCCGCCCATGGCCCGGCTGCGGCAGGTGGGCATGAACTGCGGGTGCGAGTACACGTCCTTCCCCCACTTTGCCGGGTGGGCCCCCTACTCCCGGTTTGACCACAGCGTGGGCGTGGGGCTGATCGTGTGGCACTTCACCGGCGATCTCCGCCAAAGCGCGGCGGGACTGCTCCACGATGCGGCCACACCCGCCTTTGCCCATGTGGTGGATTTTCTCCACGGGGACCACCTGCATCAGGAGTCCACCGAGGCACGGACGGCGGAACTCATCGAGACCTCGCCGGAGCTTCAGGCGCTGCTGAGAGAATACGGCCTCACCACGGAAGACGTGGCGGATTACCACCGCTATCCCATCGCGGACAATGATTCCCCTCAGCTCTCCGCCGACCGTCTGGAGTACACGCTGGGGGACCTGCGGTGCTACGGCTTCGCCGGGGCGGACGCCCTCCGTGTATTCTACGAAGATCTCACCGTCTGGCGGGACGAGTCCGGCCGGCCGGAGCTGGCCTTCCGCACGCGGGAGACCGCCTGCGCCTTCACACAGGCATCGCTCCAGACCGCCCGGGTCTATGTGGCGGACGAGGACCGCTTCGCCATGCAGGCCCTGGCGGACCTGCTGCGCGCTGCCGTGAACCGGCAGGTCTTGACAGAGGATGACCTGTATCGGACGGAGTCTTTTGTCATCCAAAAGCTGGAGGCAGATCCGGCCAGCGCCCGCCGGTGGCGCCGGTTCCGGCGCTTCTGCCGGGTGGAGCGGAGCGCGGAAAGGCCGGAGAACGGACTCTGGTTCCGGATTCCCGCCAAGCTGCGGTACATTGATCCGCTGGTGGCGGGCCTTGGCCGCGTCTCTCGGTTGGACGCCGGGGTGCGGCAGGCCCAGGAGGCCTTCCTGGCCACGGACTTTGCCTGCTGGATCGGTGTTCCGGAGGAAACCGCCGGAGAGAATGATTGAAAGATTGGGAGAAAGAGACATGGATTACAGAGAAAAAGCCGTCTGGTGTGTGCGGGAGACCGTCCTGCCTGTCCAGGCGGCGCAGTTCCGGGCGTGCGGCTGCGACCTGGACGCCCAGTAGCGGAAATACGGGGACACGGAGAGCTTTTTTGCCAAGGTTCTCCAGCCCGGACGCCTCTATGAGGTGGGTTATCCCAAATGCGTCTGCCCTGAGGTGCTGCGGGGAGAGACGGCCGACGCCGCCCACTGCGAATGTTCCCGGCAGAGTGTGCTGTATATTCTGGAACAGCTGCTGCCCGAAAGACACATCACGGTCCGGACCGTGGAGACGGTGCTGGGCGGCGGGACCTGCTGCCGGTTCGCCGTTACAGTGGAGTAGCAGCGGAAAATGCAAACAGGAGCCCGGTGCACAGCACCGGGCTCCTGCGCTCACATATAGGGATTATTCCTCGTCCTGGGGCTTGTCCTCATCCTCCAGGCCGTTCAGATCGAACTCCAGCTTCTCGCCGCAGTTGGGGCAGATGACCTCGCCGTCCTCCAAGACGGACTCGTCGAAGTAGATGGTCTCCTCGCAGGTGGGGCAGGTGGTGGCGTAGCAGTCCTCGTCCTCCTCCGGCTCCTCATACTCGTATACATCCTCTTCGTCCTCGTCATCCTCGCCGAAGACGGCGTCCTCCACATCCTCCAGGTCATCGCTGACAGCGTCCAGGCCGTCGTACAGCTCCTCCTGGTCCGCCTTCATATCCGCGATCTCCAGGGCGATGTCGTCCAGCACGTCGATGATGGCGGCAAGCAGCTTGCCCTCCTTCTTCTCGGTGTCCAGTTCCATGCCTTCAGCCAGGCCCTTCAGATACGCGACCTTCTCCGTAATCTCCATAACAGCAGCTCCTTTCCTTTACAAACAGCGTTGCAGTCATTCTCAGGAACAAAAGGGGGGAATACGCTTCCCCCCCTTTGCCTCACTTACTCCTTGCTGCGGCCGATATACTCGCCGGTGCGGGTGTCGATCTGGATCTTGTCGCCCGTGTTGATGAACAGAGGCACCTTCACCTCAGCACCGGTCTCCAGCGTCGCGGGCTTGGTCACGTTGGTGGCGGTGTCGCCCCGCAGGCCGGGCTCGGTCTCCGTGACCTCCAGGTCCATGAAGTTGGGCACTTCCACGGTGAACACGCTGCCCTTGTAGCTCACCAGCTTGCAGACGGTGTTCTCCTTCACGAAGCGGAAGGCGTCGCCCAGCACGTCCCGGTTCAGCGGGACCATGTCGTAGGTCTCGGGATCCATAAAGTAGTACAGGTCGCCGTCGTTGTAGCTATACTCGGCATCCTTGCGCTCCACAGTGGCCTGCTCGAACTTGGCGGTGGGGTTGAAGGACTCCTCGCGGATGGCGCCGGTCATCACGTTCTTGTACTTGGTGCGCACGAAAGCCGCGCCCTTGCCGGGCTTCACGTGCTGGAACTCCACCACGGTGCAAACGCTCCCGTCCTTCTCAAAAGTGACACCATTGCGGAAATCGCCGGCAGTAATCGTTGGCATAAATGATCCTCCTCTGAAATCTCAAGAAAAGCTGACCAGCCGGCCGCCTCTCTATCTCTACAAAAATTCCTCTGCTATTTTATCCTATGTTGTCCGGTAATGCAAGTATTTTTCAGGACTTTTTTTCCATTTTGCGGCGGCAGACAGCCTTAAACGGGGCCTGGAGAGCGTGGAGCACCTTCTGCCATGCCGTCACGGCGCCGCCCACCGGCTCCACCATCAGAGGCAGGACTCCGGCCCGGTTGGCGGCCAGCATATCCGTCAGCAGCTTGTCCCCCAGCATGGCGGTGCAGACCCGGTCCGCCCCAGCCCGTGCCATGGCGGCCTCCAGGCCCCTGGGACTGGGCTTTCCTGCACGGCCCTGATAAGGCACCCCCAGGTCCGCGCAGAACTCCGTCACCCGGCTGCCGGAGCGGTTGTTGGAGACGATCATGAAACCGATCCCCGCATTGCGGAGGGCGGCGATCCAGTCCCGCAGGGACTGATCCGGCCGACGGGTCTTCTTGGCGGCCAGGGTGAAGTCCAGGTCGCTGAGCAGCAGGGTGATCCCCTGCTGCCGCAGCCAGTCCGGCGTGATCTCGCTGTAATGCTGGAACACCCAGCGGGGCGTCAGGGAAAACGGCATAAGCGGCTCCTTCTCTGCATAGTCTCCTTTTAGTATACCAGTCCCAACGGGATTCCACAAGGGGGAGTTCATTTTGCAGATCTATCTGGCCGTGACGCCGGCCGAGGCCCAGGAGGCCTCCCGCTTCCGCTGTTCCCTGGCCCATGTGGCCTACTGTATCGGGCCGGACTCCACGCTCCTGCGGCAGAACCTGCTGCTCCAGACCCGGGGCGGGCTATTGTCCGTCACAGACCGGGGCGCGCCCTTTATCGCCAGCCCGGAGCGGCTGTCGGCCGCCGCGCTGCGGGAGTGCGGGCGGCGGAGCTACGGCGGCGTACTGCTGGATTTCGAGCAGCCTCCTGCGCCGGACCGGCTGGCCTTTGCGGAGACGCTGGCCCGGCGCCTGTCGCCCCGCCCCGTTTATGTGCCGGAGTCCTACGCCGCGGCGTCAGGCGCCATTCCCCTGATCTGCACCGCCATCTCCGGCGGGAACTTTGTCCAGCGCCTGCAGGAGGCCGCTGCCGGACGGGACAGGGCAGGCGGTCTGGCCCTGGATGTCCAGCGGCTGCGGATGGACTTCACCCTCCCGGCTCAAAGCGGCGAAGGCCGCCCTCTCAGCGGCCGGGAACTCCAGGACCTGCTGGACCGGGAGTCCCCCTCCGTTTTCTTCTCCCAGGACCTGTGCGCCCGGTATTTCACCTATGCCCGGGACGGCGAGACGCATTTCGTCCTCTTCGACGACGCGGACACCCTTTCCCAGAAGCTGCGGACCGGCGGGAACATGGGCTTCGCCGCCGCCTTCCTGATGTATCCGGAGGTGCAGGATCTGCTGCCCAAGCTGTTTCCCGGGCGGAGGACATAAAAAGTGCTGTACCTTTCGGCACAGCACTTTTCCTTGACAGATCAATAATAGCGCTTCTTGTTCTTGCGAGCGGCCTCAGACTTCTTGCGGCGCTTGACGCTGGGGCTCTCATAATGCTCTCTCTTCCGCACTTCCGCGATGACGCCGGCCTTGGCGCAGCTGCGCTTGAAACGCTTCAGCGCGCTGTCGATGGACTCGCCGTCCTTCACATGGATCTCAGACATCTATATTTCCCTCCCTCCGAGGTATCCGGCTTAATCCAGGATACTTTAAGGGCCATAATCTATGGCTTTAACATAAGTATTATACAAACCTTCCGGGCCGTTGTCAAGAGATTTTCCGGAAAATCAGCATTTCTCCCGGGAGATCAGTCCGCCGCTCTCCGGTACACGATGGGCACATCGTACCCGAACGTCCGCTTTCCGTTCACCTCCATGGTCTCCGCCACCTCCAGGGACTCCTGAGAGAATCGCTCATACAGGGTGAACTTCAGCACCGGGGAGAACATGCTGACGCTGCCCCCCTCCCACACGCCGTCGTGCAGCGTATAGAGGGCAGGCGTGAATTTCTCGGAGATCTCCAGATCCTCCCATTTCAGGGGCGGCAGCGTCTCATAGGTGGCCGCGCCGCCGTCCGCCGCCTTGGGCAGCTGATAGGATGTCAGCTTCACCGCCTCCCCCTCCTCCGTAAAGAGGAACAGATGGGGTGAGGCGTGGGTCTTTCCCTCCGTGGTGTAGTAGCTCTCCTCCAGCACAAATGCTCCCGCAAAATCCGCGGGGAGGCCGTCAATCTTGTCGTTGCACACGGTGTTGACATGCTCTGCCAGCGGCAGGGCGGGGCTGCCGCTCCGCCGCAGCTCCTCCAGCTGCCGGGTATTGTCAAACCTGCCGCACAGCAGGCGCAGGAATTCATCCAGACGGCTCATAGGTTCTCCTTTCTCAGGCAGGGCCTGAAGCGCAGGCCGGACGGGATTTCCCGTCCGGCCTTTTGGTGTGATTGGGATGAACTGGGATGCTCCCACCAGATGCATCGGCCGGTTCCCGGTCCAGCGGGGCTCCCGCATCGGAATGCAGCCGGACAGGCACAGGCCGTCCGCCCCAAGGTTGTTGCCTCCGGCAAAAACGCTTGTACGCACCGCTGGGCGCAGTCTTATTTCGCGGGCTTGACGATCAGGTTCACCAGCCGGTTCTTCACCAGGATGGTCTTGATGATCTGCATCCCTTCGGTGGCCTTCCGGACCTTCTCCACCGCCAGGGCGGCATCCACCACGGCCTTCTCCTCACTGTCGGTTGGCATGGAGATGGTGCCCTTCAGCTTGCCGTTTACCTGGACGGCCAGCTCCACTGTGGAGGCCACGGTCTTGCTCTCATCCGCCACGGGCCACTCCGCCTGGCAGCACATCTTGCCCGTCTGGGCGGCGAAGCCCAGGTTCTCCCACAGCTCCTCGGTGATGTGGGGGGCGAAGGGGTTCAGCAGCAGGAGCAGATACTTCAGGTCGCCCCGGGTGCAGCCGTTGGCGTTCAGCTCGTTCACCATGGTCATCATGGCGGCGATGGCGGTGTTCATCTTCAGACTGTCCACATCCTCTGTGACCTTCTTGATGGTCTTGTGGATGACGGCCTCGTTGGCGGGGGTCACATCATAGCTGTCGGAGGCGCTCTCCGCCAGATTCCACACCCGGTCCAGGAACCGCTTGGAGCCCTTCACCGCGTCGTTGGACCAGGTTGCGGCCTTCTCAAAGTCGCCGATGAACATGATATAGAGGCGCATGGTGTCGGCGCCGTACTGGTCCACGATGTCGTTGGGGTTCACCACGTTGCCCCGGGACTTGGACATCTTCTCGCCGCCCTCGCCCAGGATCATGCCGTGGCTTGTGCGCTTGGCATAGGGCTCCTTGGTGGGCACGGCGCCGATGTCATACAGGAACTTGTGCCAGAACCGGGAGTACAGCAGATGCAGGGTGGTGTGCTCCATGCCGCCGTTGTACCAGTCCACGGGAGACCAGTAGTCCAAGGCCTCCTTGGAGGCGAATGCCTTGTCGTTGTGGGGATCCATATACCGCAGGAAATACCAACTGGATCCCGCCCACTGCGGCATGGTATCGGTTTCACGCCGGGCTTTTCCGCCGCAGCAGGGGCAGGTGGTATTGACCCAGTCGGTCATGGGCGCCAGCGGGCTCTCGCCGTTGTCGGTGGGCTCATAGCTGTCCACCTCCGGCAGCACCAGGGGCAGCTGGTCCTCCGGCAGGGGTACCCAGCCGCACTTCTCGCAGTAGACCAGGGGGATGGGCTCGCCCCAGTACCGCTGGCGGGAGAACACCCAGTCGCGGAGCTTGAAGTTCACCTTCTCATGGCCGATACCGGTCTTTTCCAGCCACTTGGTAATGATGGGAATGGCCTCCTTGACGGTAAGGCCGTTGAGGAAGTCGGAGTTGACCATGACGCCGGTGTCATCCTTGAGGGTAAAGGCCTCCTTCTCCACGTCGCCGCCCTTAACCACCTCGATAATCTCGCAGCCGAACTTCTTGGCAAACTCCCAGTCACGGGTATCGTGGGCAGGCACGGCCATGATGGCGCCGGTGCCGTAGGTTGCCAGAACATAGTCGGAGATGAAGATGGGGATCTCCTTGCCGTTGACGGGGTTGATGCCCTT